>Ga0101942_100212_pt1 | contig 34490 bp, 25 predicted proteins | sample DewCreD2012metaG_4_FD_75243 | JGI IMG/M metagenome (GOLD analysis project Ga0101942, IMG submission 75243) | Hot spring sediment bacterial and archeal communities from British Columbia, Canada, to study Microbial Dark Matter (Phase II) - Dewar... ...
CGTCAGGCCATCGAGGTTCAGACGTTGAATGCCTCCCGCATCGGAGAAGGGATACCGCTGCATCCGACGCCGTCTCCAGAGGAAGAACCCATAGCCGAAGAGCACGCCCGCACCGATCGCGATCACAATCAAGACGCCAATGAAGGCGAAGACGGCGATGAGCCATCGCCCCACCGGGAATTCCTCGATGATGCTCGGCACCAATCGAATGCGATCTCCACTCAACCATCGAACGTGCGCCGTGTACTCGATCTGATTCACGATTCGTTCGATCGTCGGGCGATCGGAGACGTCGAAGGCGCAGATCAGATAGTTCCCCTCGCGTTTGAAGATCCGACGATCGCGCTCGGCGGGCGCGAGGCGTTGCCAGTGCGCCTGGACGCGATCATACGCCGCCTTGGCCCACTGCGGTGTGTGATACTCGACCAGGAGGAGCTTGGCCGAGGCGCGATGCAGCCGGTATTCGGCGATGGCGGCTTCGACGGCGTCGCTCTCCAGCAGGAAGAGGTCATCGGGGTTCTCATAGCCGGGGAACGCGGCCAGACCGCGTGGCCCGGCGATGAAGCGCTCCGAGCCCGGAACGCGCCCCTCCACCGGCAGGTGGCGGATGAGCAGGGGGATCTCATGCGGGCCGACGTCCAGACGCTCGGCGAAGGCGCGGGCCAGATCGCTCAACTCGCCCACAGGGAGATCCCGAGGTTTCGCTTCCCGCCGAATCGTCACGCGACCATAGTAATCCCCTTTCCAGAAGGCGACGGCATTCTCCTCCGCTTCCGCTTCCGTCCCGATCCCACTCACGCGGACCCCCCCGCGGCGCTCGAAGGAGTAGAAGCCGTAGGCGGACACATAATTGATCATCCGGAAGAGTTCGACGCGCACCGTTCGCCGTCGCCCATCGGTGTAGTCGGCGAAGGCCGCCTCGCGCAATCCGTATTCGCGTGCGATGGCCCCCCGATGCGGATCGTACGCCTCGTATTCGGAGGCCCGAAAGGCATGAACGGGCTCGATGAGATGCCACGAACCCAATCGCCGCTCAAATGCCGTCGCGATGAGCGGGGGCGTTCGGATTTCGAGAACTTGAGCAGAGGCTATCGAGACGAGGATGAGAATCGCCCCTGCGCCGCCTGCGGTGCGCATGCCTCGATGGGACCGTGCCGCGCTCATGGCCTGTCCCTCATGCGCGTTCGATCTGACGGAGGATCAGATCGGCGTAGGTCTGCGGATGCCGTATGTCTCGCAACACAACGCTCTCGGCCTCGGCGGCCGTATCAATGACCAGGTCCCCGATGCCCAGAAGGCGCCCCCATCCGCTTTGGATGACGGCGACTTCCTGAATCTTGTGGAGCGGGACGTGGCGATAGACGCGTCGCAGCACGCCCGAGGTCACGGTGAGCCCATGCTCCGTGAGGACGTACGTCTCGAAAGCCCGCGCCAGATGGTGTCGAAGCGGCCAGATGAGGACCAGCACGATGGCCAGGGCGATGCCCCAGGGGGGGATCGCGCCGGGCCGCCAGCGCTCCATGTGCACCAGCAGCAGCAGAAGGCCTCCGATGACGATCGCCGCCCCCACATACCGCGCGGTCACAAAGAGCGCGGTCGGATGGAGGACGAAGATCGGGGAATCGGGAGGTTCCCGGAGGCGCGCGCCGCACCGGGAGCAGAAGCGTCCCGTCTCAGGATTCGCCGCGCCGCAGCTCGGACAGCGCATGGTCGCTCACCAACCGAGGATCGAGACGCGACGCGGGATGCGTCGCAGGGGCAACTCGCGCGGCGGCCCGTAGTAAACGGTCAGGCACGCCTGGCAGCGGTAGAGGACCATCCCCGCGGGCGCCTTCTGTCGAATATCCGAGGGAGCCGTATGCCAGACCTTCAGCGGGCCCCAGCAGGGTTTCCCCTTCTCGTCTTTCTCATCGCAATTGGTCTGGTTGGGCTTCATCGCCTTGAGTGGCCGTTCCGTTGACGTCGGCGGCGGTGTCGTCTCCATACGCTCGACCTCCTACATCTCGCGCCGATTGACGAGGGCGCGGTGCATCGTCACTTCGTCGGCGAACTCAATGTCGCTGCCGACGGGCAATCCCATGGCGATGCGCGTGACGCGCACGCCGAGCGGCTTCAGCAGACGCGCCAGATAGTTGGCCGTCGCCTCCCCCTCCGTATTCGGATTCGTGGCGATGATCACTTCCTCCACCTGTCCCGAGCGCAGGCGCTCGAGCAAGCTCTTGATCTTCAGATCATCCGGACCGATCCCCCGGATCGGGGAGAGCGCGCCGTGCAGGACGTGATAGAGCCCGCGATATTCGCGCGTCCGCTCAATCGCCGCCACGTTGTACGGCTCCTCGACGACGCAGATCACGCTCCGATCGCGCGCATCGTTGGAGCAGAAGCGGCAGGGATCCACATCGGTCAGATTGTGGCAGATCGAACAGAGGATGATCTTCTCCTTGACCTCCTCGATTGTGCGCGCCAGGCGACGGACCTCCTCCGCCTCCATGCGCAGGATGTGAAACGCCAGGCGTTGGGCCGACTTCTGCCCGATACCGGGCAGTCGTTTCAATTCCTCGATCAGCCGATGAATGGCCTCGGCGTAGTCGAGCATCGCTGCCGTTCACCAGAGGCCCGGGAGATTCAGGTTCAGATTCTTCAGCGCCTGTTGCTGGATGGCCTCATCCACTTTACGCCCGCACTCGTTCACGGCCGCGATGATCAGGTCCTGCAGCAACTCGATGTCCCCGCCGACGACTTCCGGATCAATCTTGAGGGCGAGGACCTCCTTGGTGCCGGACATCGTGACGGTGACCGCGCCGCCGCCCGATGAGGCTTCGACGCGGATTTGCTGGATCGCGTTTCGCAACTCCTGCTGCATCTTCTGCGCTTGTTCGAGCATCTTCTGCAGCTCGTGCGGATTCGGGAACTTCATCTTCGCCTCCTCATGGTGAAGTCTCACGGTTCCTCCGGCATCGCCTTTTCCGGAGGGACGATCTCCACAATCTCGCCTTTGAACGTCTTCACGAAGGCCTTGACGATCGGATCCGCCTCGACCACAGCCCGCGCCTGCTGATCGGGCGAGGGGGTGCGGGCGCGGTCTTCTTCGACTCGGACCTGCAGCGTCAGGGGGCGACCGATCACCTGTCGCGCCACGGCCTCGATCACCTGTTTGTTCGTGCGGTCCAGCAGCGTCTCCCGGTGGACGGCCAGGTGCGGGGGAAACGTCACGCGCAGCGCCTCTCCCGCGATTTCGATGGCCTTCGCCTTATCGAGCGCGCCCAGGATGAGCATCTTCCCGCGTTCGCGCAACTCCTCCTTGAGGCGCTCGACCTCGGTGCGCGCCGCGTCGGACGACTCCGTCGAAGAAGGCGTCTGCGGACGGAGGGGAGCGTCCTGCGTGGACTCCGCGCGCGGTGGCATCGCCATCTCCGTCGCCGGTGGGGACGGTGTGAGATGGGCGAGGCGGCGTTCCAGCTCCTCCAAGGATCGGATCACTTGGGCGAGCGGTCGCACGCGCTCCAGATGCGCGAGCCGGAGCAGACCCACTTCCAGGGAGAAGCGCGGCTCGCTCGCATATCGGAGATTTTGCTCCAGCTCCGTGAGCGCGCGAAACGCGCGGACGATCTCCTCCTCCTGGAACCGCCGCGCTTGGGCGAGAAGCTGATCCATCTCCCCGTCGCTCAGCGGGAGCAGCTCGCGATCGCGACCGATGACTTTGGCGACGAGCAGGTTTCGGAAATGCGCCATCAAGTCGCGGCAGAAGTGACGCAGGTCATAGCCCCGTTCGCTCAACTCCTGGATGAGTCGCAAAAGCCGCGCCCCATCCCGATCGGCGATGGCCTCAGCCGCCGTCAACAGCGTCTCGGTGCCGATCAGCCCGAGCGCCGCCGTCACGACTTCGTCTGAGATGGGTTCTCCGGGCCCGGCGAAGCTCACCGCTTGCTCCAGAAGCGACTGCGCGTCGCGCAGGCTGCCTTGTCCGGCGCGGGCGATCCTTCGGAGGGCCGAATCGGAGATGGCGATCCCCTCAGCGTCAGCGATCTGTCGCAGGCGCTCGGCGATCTTGCCCTCAGGAATCAAGCGGAATTCGAAGATCTGGCATCGAGAGAGGATCGTGGCCGGGACTTTGTGCAACTCCGTCGTCGCCATCAGGAAGAGGACGTGAGGCGGAGGTTCCTCGAGCGTCTTCAGCAGGGCGTTGAACGCACTGGTCGAGAGCTGATGGCATTCATCAATGATGAAGATGCGGTAGCGATCGCGGGCCGGGCCCAGAGCCAGCGTATCGAGGATGACCTGGCGGACATTATCCACGCCCGTGTGCGAGGCCGCGTCAATCTCCAGGACATCGAGCGCATTCCCCTGCACGATCTCTCGGCACGGGGGGCACTCGTTACACGGCTCCGGCGTCGGTCCCTGCACGCAGTTGAGCGCCTTCGCGAAGAGGCGCGCCGTCGTCGTCTTCCCCACGCCGCGCGGGCCCGCGAAGATGTAGGCGTGATGCCACCGCCGGTACCGAAGGGCGTTCTGAAGCGTGCGAGCGATCGCCTCCTGACCGACTAGATCCTCGAACCGTTGAGGACGCCACTTGCGGGCGATGACCTGGTGCATGAGTGATCCGATGTCAATCCTCTTGCTTGGCCAGGCTTCGGGAGCATCCGCAGCACCCGACTCGTCCCACTACCGTTGCTCCCTTCCGGGCCTGGCGGGGTTCGCAGGCGAGCCGTCGCACGGAGCCCGAAGCCTGTCAGGGTCTGGCGGAGGGAGTGGGATTCGAACCCACGGTAGAGGTTTGTGCCCCTACACCGCTTTTCCAAAACGGCGCCTTCGTCCACTCGGCCATCCCTCCGAAAGAACCGTGGCGGAGGGAGTGGGACTCGAACCCACAAGGACCTTGCGGCCCACCGGTTTTCGAGACCGGCCCCTTACCAATTCGGAGCATCCCTCCGCCGAAGGCGCTCGGCACCCGGAGCTTATTCTTCGACGCGCTCCGACCGAGCGTGCGCGCGTTTCCTTTGAAAGAAGGATTGTATCATCTCCCGACACTCGGCTTCAAGCACACCGGCGCGAACCTCCACGCGGTGATTGAGCCGCGCGTCGGTGCAGAGCTCAAAGAGCGAAGCGACGGCTCCGGCCCGTGGGTCCGCGGCCCCATAGACGAGCCGCGCCACGCGCGCGTGAATCAGGGCGCCCGCGCACATCGGGCACGGCTCGATCGTCACATACAGCGTCGCTCCCGTGAGCCGATAGTTGTTCAGGAATCGCGCCGCATCGCGCAGGGCGACGATCTCCGCGTGCGCCGTGGGGTCCCGATCTGTGATGACGCGATTGTGCCCGCGCCCGATGACCTTCTCCCCGAGGACGACCACAGCCCCCACGGGGACCTCGCCGAGGCGCTCGGCATCGGCCGCTTCGTCAAGCGCCAGTCGCATCCAGACCTCATCTATCGCTCTGGAGTCTTCGCGCGACATCTTTGGCGAAGTAGGTGAGGATCATATCGGCTCCCGCGCGCTTGATGCCGATGAGCGTCTCCAGGATGACGCGCTCTTCCTCGATCCATCCCAGCCGAGCGGCCGCCTTGATCATGGCATACTCGCCGCTCACCTGATACGCGGCCACGGGTACTGGGAAGTGTTCCCGCACCAGGCGGATGATGTCCAAGTAGGGGAGCGCGGGCTTCACCATGAGGATGTCGGCGCCTTGCTCGATGTCCAACTCCACCTCGCGCAGGGCCTCTCGCGCGTTGGGGGGATCCATTTGGTAGCCGCGTCGGTCGCCGAACTGCGGGGCGCTTTGCGCCGCCTCTCGGAACGGGCCGTAGAAGGCCGAGGCGTATTTGACGGCGTAGGACATGATCGGGATGTGCGCGAAACCCGCTTCATCCAGGGCGCTGCGGATCGCCGCGACGAAGCCGTCCATCATGTTCGACGGCGCGATGATGTCCGCCCCGGCGCGCGCTTGACTGACGGCCGTTCGCGCCAGCAGCTCCAGCGTCGGATCGTTCAGGACCTCCCCATCGCGCACCAGGCCACAATGGCCGTGACTGGTGTATTCGCAGAGGCATGTATCGGCGATCACCAGCAGGCCCGGGACCTCCCGCTTGAGCGCGCGGATCGCCCGCTGGATGATGCCGTCCTCGGCATAGGCTTCGCTCCCCACCTCATCCTTTCGCTCCGGGATGCCGAAGAGGATGACGGCCGGAATACCCAGCCGCTTCACCTCCTGGGCTTCCTCGACGAGCTGATCAATGGAGAGCGTGTAGACGCCCGGCATCGAGGCGACCTCTCGGCGCACACCCTCGCCGGGGCAGACGAAGAGCGGATAGATCAGATCATCCACCGAGAGCTGCGTCTCTCGGACCAGGCGACGCAACTCCGGCGTCCGACGCAATCGGCGCGGGCGATGGATCAGCTCCCTCATCTCGTGCTCCCCCTCAGTGAGAGGCCGATTGTATCAGAGCGGGCGGGAGTTTTCAAAGTCCGGGCTCCGGGAAGGGGATCGCAGCGGTTGTTGCCCTCGTTTCTCCCCATCGGGTACAATCACATTTTGTGAGACTCAGGAGACGCCGCGCGAAGCGGGGGGAAGGGGTGGCGTATGTGGAGTAAGATTCTGGCGAAGATCATCGGCACGGCCAATGAGCGGTATCTGAAGAAGATCCGCCCGATCGTCGAGAAGATCAACGCGCTCGAACCGGAAGTGGAGAAGCTCACCAACGAGCAGTTGCGGGCGAAGACCGATGAGTTCAAGATGCGCCTGGCCGATGGGGAGACGCTCGACGATCTGCTGCCGGAGGCCTTCGCCGTCGTGCGCGAGGCTTCGCGCCGCACGACGGGCATGCGCCATTTCGACGTGCAGCTCATTGGGGGGATCGTGCTCCATCAGGGGAAGATCGCCGAGATGAAGACGGGTGAGGGGAAGACGCTCGTGGCGACGCTGCCCCTCTACCTGAACGCGCTCACGGGGAAAGGGTGTCATCTGGTGACGGTCAACGACTATCTGGCCAAGCGCGATACGGTATGGATGGGGCCGATTTACCACCTGCTCGGGCTCACCGTCGGCGTCATTCAGCACGAGGCCTCTTTCATCTACGATCCGACGTACAAGAATCCCGACCCCCGGCTGGCGCGGCTGCGTCCGTGCACGCGGAAAGAAGCGTACCTGGCCGACATCACCTATGGCACGAACAATGAGTTCGGCTTTGATTATCTGCGCGACAACATGAAGTACGATCTCTCCGAGTGCGTGCAGCGCGGCCATTACTATGCCATCGTGGACGAGGTGGACTCGATCCTGATTGACGAAGCGCGCACGCCGCTCATCATCTCCGGACCCTCGGAGGAGACGGTTCAGAAGTATTACGACGCCGACGCCGTCGCGCGACGGCTCGTCAAAGGCGTGGATTACGAGGTGGACGAGAAGGCGCGCACGGTCGCGCTCACCGAGTCGGGAATCGAGAAGGCCGAGCGCCTCTTCGGCTGCGGGAATCTCTATGCGCCGGAGAACATGGACCTGCTGCACTGCCTGACACAAGCCCTCGTCGCGCACAATCTCTACAAGCGGGACTATCACTACATCGTCAAAGACGGCGAGGTCATCATCGTGGACGAATTCACCGGACGGCAGATGCCCGGCCGCCGTTGGTCCGATGGCCTTCATCAGGCGATCGAGGCGAAAGAGGGGGTGCGCATCCAGGCGGAGAATCAGACGCTGGCGACGATCACTTTCCAGAACTACTTCCGCATGTACGAGAAGCTCGCCGGCATGACCGGCACAGCCGAGACCGAGGCCGAGGAGTTCATGAAGATCTACAACCTGGACGTCGTCGTCATCCCGACGCACAAGCCGATGATCCGCGTGGATCATCCCGATTTGGTCTTCCGCACGGCCGAGGAGAAATGGAACGCGGTGATCGAGGAGATCAAGGAGTGCTACGCGCGCGGGCAGCCGGTTCTGGTGGGGACGGTCTCGATCGAGAACTCCGAGATGCTCTCTCGGCGACTCAAGAAGCTCGGCATTCCGCACAACGTCCTGAACGCGAAGCCGGAGAACGCCGAGCGGGAGGCGGAGATCGTCGCGCAGGCGGGGCGCAAAGGAGCCGTCACGATCGCGACGAACATGGCCGGGCGTGGCACGGACATCCTGCTCGGGGGGAATCCTGAATTCCTGGCCAAGGAGTTCCTCAAGAAGCAGGAGATCAATCCCGAGGAGGCGACCCCCGAACAGTGGCGCGCGGCCTATGAGAAGGCCAAGGCCATCACGGAGAAGGAGCACGAGGAGGTCGTCCGTCTGGGGGGTCTGCACATCATCGGGACCGAGCGACATGAGGCGCGGCGCATTGATAATCAGCTCCGCGGGCGTTCCGGACGGCAAGGCGATCCGGGCTCCTCGCGCTTCTATCTCTCGCTCGAGGATGATCTCATGCGTATCTTCGCCGGGCCGCGCGTGAAAGCGATCATGGATCGGTTGGGCGGCTGGCCCTATGGCGAGCCCATCGAGTCGAAGATGGTCACCCGCGCCATCGAGCGCGCGCAGAAGGCCGTCGAGGCCCACAACTTCGCCATTCGCAAGCACCTGCTCGAATACGACGATGTCATGAACAAACAGCGGGAGACCATCTACGGCCTCCGCCGTCAGTTGCTGGAGGAGACCGACCAGCGAGATTACATCCTGAGCCTGGCCGAGGATTTGCTGGAGGACCTGCTGCAGCAGTATCTGAGCGATGAGGTCAGCCCGTCAGAATGGGACTTCAACGGTCTGAAGATCGAGCTCCGGCATCTTTACGGTTTCGACCTGGAGGCCGAGGTCCCCGACTATGAGCAGCTCGGGCGGGAGGAGCTGAAGGAGCTCATCTGGCCGAAGCTGAAGGCGAAGTACGAGGAGAAGGAGGTGCTGCTCGGGCGCGAGGCCATGCGCTACTATGAGCGGATCATCATGCTCAACATCGTGGATGCGCAGTGGAAGGATCACCTGCTCGTGCTCGATCACCTGAAGGAGGGCATCGGGCTGCGGGGATACGCGCAACGCGATCCGCTCGTCGAGTACAAGAAAGAGGCCTTCGCGCTCTTCGAGGCGATGCTGGACCGAATTGATCGGGAGACGATCCGCTTCCTCTGGAATTTGCAGGTCACGGCCGAAGCCGCTCCGCGCGAGCGCCTGGAACGGCGTCGGCGCCCGCAGCGGGTGCAGTACGTGCACGCCAGCGTCAGCGCCACGGCCTCGGCGCGAGGGGAGCCGGAGAAGCCGCGTACGATCCGGCATGAGGGGCCGAAGATCGGGCCGAATGATCCCTGCCCCTGCGGCAGCGGGAGGAAGTACAAGAAGTGTCATGGCGTCGGATGAGCCCACGCGAGCCGGTCCCGTGCGCCAGCCTTTTGTCGGACGCGCTCCTTCCCGCGAGGGCCCTCAAGAGGGACAAGAGGCGGGGCGGGATTTTTTTTGCACTCTTGTTGAAAAAAAGCTTGACTCGCGATTCGGCCCTTGGCATATAATACTCCGCGTCAGCCGGAGGCTGGGGGGCGGAAAACGATGGTGCGAAAGGTCGAGAAGGTCGTCTTTATGTCGGAGAGGTCGAGAGATGGAGCGGTGATTCTTCGATGATCTAAGGAGGGATGGCTATGTACATCGGCAGAACGAATCAGAAGGTCATGACCTATGCGAGACCGCAGGTCCAGAAGGTGACGGTGACGCTTCCCAAAGCGCATCATCCGCTGGAGGACATCCTCTCCAAGCCGGCCGTTCGCAAGGCGCTTCTGTGGATGACCCGGCGGGGGCCGGATGGGAAGTGCTTCCTCGAACGACTCTGCGAGAACTACGATAATCCGAATGCGGACTTCTGGACCCGCCTGAAGTGGTACTGGTCGAACAAGGCCATTGATCTCGCCTTGAAGAAGGCGGGTCTGGATAAGGAGACGATGAAGAAGCATCTGTTCCATCACACGCCGACGGTGAAGTCACTGGCACTGACGGCCAAGAGCATCGGGACTTACGGGCTGACGGTGCCACAGCGGTTCACGGCTCCGCTCTTCGTCGTGTGGAACATCACGCAGGTGTGCAATCTGAGTTGCAAGCACTGTTATCAGGATGCCAAGCACAAGCCGATGCCCGATGAGCTGACGACGGAGGAGAAGCTCGATCTCCTCGACCAGATGGCCGACGAGTATGTGCCCTTTGTGGCCTTCGCCGGAGGCGAGCCCTTGGTGGCGAAGGATCTGTGGCCCGTGCTGGAGCATTGCAAGAAGCGGGGGTTCCATGTGACGATCGCCACCAACGGGATGCTGCTGACGCCGGAGATGTGCGCCCGGTTGAAGGAAGTGGGCGTGAAGTACATCGAGGTGAGCATTGACAGCATCAATCCCGAGGAGCATGACGAGTTTCGCGGACTGAAGGGAGCGTGGCAGCGCTCGATCCAAGGCATTCGGAATGCCGTGGCGGCGGGCATTCGGACAGGAATGGCCACCTGCTTCACCCGCGAGACCGTTCACACGGTGGATGAGGTGGTGAAGTTCGCCATTGACCTCGGCTGCAGCACCTTCGCCCATTTCAACTTCATCCCGGTCGGGCGCGGCAAGGAGATCATGCATCATGATCTGACGCCGGGGCAGCGCGAGCTGCTCATGCGCAAGCTGCAGCGGCATCTGGCCGAGGGGAAGATCAGCATCATCTCCACGGCGCCGCAGTTTGGGCGCTCCTGCATCATCTACGGTTCTGAGGAGGGAGTCTTCGCCACCGGCCACGCGGGGAAGGGCGAGGGGAAGAAGACGCTCGTGCTCTCGCGCTATATCGGCGGATGTGGCGCCGGACGATGCTACTGCTCGATCCAGCCCAATGGGATCATCAATGCCTGCGTCTACATCCCCTCCGAAGAGGTGGGGGACATTCGTCGGCAGAGCTTCAAGGAGATCTGGGAGAACGCGCTCTTCAGCGTCCTCTCGGATCGAGAGGATCGGGGCGATCACTGCGGCGTGTGCGACTATCGGCACTACTGCGGTGGATGTCGCGCCCGTTCGCTCGCCTATACCGGGGACATCCAAGCGGGCGATCCCGGGTGCGTGTACAATGCCCATGAGTGGATCGAACTGACGGCCGGGGCGGATTCCGTGATGACGAGCCATTTCGCCATGCCGAGCGGATTCAGCCTGAGCGCCGGATGCGGCAACGGCTGCGGGACATCGGTTCAGACGCCGCTGGTGCAGTTGAAGGGGCTCCGGCAGCAGGCCGAGCAGTTGGCCCAGATCGTGACCTCGGGAGTCGTCCAGGCCGCCGTCCGCGCGGGTGAGATCTCGGGCGTCCCCGAGGAGGAGGTCCGCGATTTCGATGAGGTCGTGGATCGGCTCAGCTCGCTCTTCACGAAGAATTGACGCGCTCGCGGGCTCGGGGATCGCGCGATCCCCGGCCCGATCTTCGGAGGAGGAGCCCGATGACGCCACGATCGCCCATCAACGGCCTCCGCTTCCGGTTCATGTTCTTCGACTACATCTACATGCTCGGCGAATGCCTGCTGGGGATCAGCGAGCTCCACGTCAAGATCCAGCTCGTGGATCGGTATTGCAATAAGGTGCGGCATAACCTCCAGCTCCTGCATCGCAAGGGGGCGAGCCGTGCCGAGATGCAGGAGTTCATCCGCAAGGAGAATCAGGAGCTGCTGGCGGGGTTTCGTCATCACAACATCTTCTACGACAAATATCGGCTTCGGATGATCGCGATCCATCACGCGGGGACTCAAGGGGAGTTGCTCGTGGACGACGTCTACAACGGCTCCGCGTATGTCGTGCCCGTCAAGCAAACGATTGATACGCTCCTCACGCATGTCTTCGACAGCACCCCTGTGCAGGAGATGGGACTCTTCGAGAAGGAACGGAAGGTCATGGAGCTGACCAGCTCGTTGGATCCGAAGCCGGGAGAGACCGCTCAGCGCGTGCTCCTGGAGCTTCACGAAGCGGCTCGAAACATCCACGTCTATGTGAAGAAGGAGAAGTTGCAGAGCGTCGAGTATTTGGCGTCGGGGAAACCGGTGATGGATCCTCACGTGATCGTCGAGGCGGAAGCGCAAGAGACGGAGAAGGACCGTTTCCTGAAGGATCCACTCATTCGCGAGGTGTTCCCCGAATGGAAGGGGGCGACGTTATGACGGAGGCTGAGCGGATTCGAGGCGATCCTGCGGGTCAGTCGGTGAGTTCGGAGGGCTCGCGCAAGGAACCGACGCAAGTCACGCTCTCGGTGATCGGGGATGTCTCGGTGGCGGCGTCGGAGGCGATGGGGATCAGCGAAGCGCCGAAGGCGGTGACGTGGCGGACATCGGCCCTCTTCTTCATCCTCACGTATGCCCTCAGCGTGGGGGTCGGATGGCTCGTGCGGGGTGAGACGCCTCTCTCAGCGATCGCGATCGTCGCACTCGGGCCGGTGATCCTCGCGACTGTCGTCTTCTGGCGATGTCGCCTCTGGCGATTTCGAGCCAAGACGTGGAAGCGGCAGCTCGAGATCATGGAGGAGGCGCTCTTCTCGCTCCGGTACGAGGCGGCGAATGCGGCCAACGCTATTCGAGCGAACCTCATCGGGTTCCGGCTCGCCAACCCCCAGGTGCTCATGCCGGAGCATCTGGACGTCATCCAGATGGAGACCGAGCGGATTGATCTCGTCGTGCAAAAGTCGCAAGATCCGATGAGCTGGAAGGGACGGAAGCGAGAGAGTCGGCCGGCCTTCGATGCTCAAGAGGCGCGGAGTCGAATCAATCTGTGAGGCCCAGCGTCTGGAGGACGTGTCGTAGATAGACCCGACTTCGCGCGGCGTCCCGCAGAGGGGCGACCTCGGATTGGCCGAGATCCACATCCTGCTCGATGACGATCCAGCCCTGATATCCCCATGCGCTCAGTTCTCGAATGAGCGCGGGAAAATCCACCACCCCATCACCCAGTGGGCAGAAGAGGCCTTCTCGAACAGCTTCGGCGAACGTGAGCGGTTCTCGCCGGACGCGCTCGAGCACTTCCGCGCGGACATCTTTCGCATGAACGTGCCAGATGCGCGGCCCATAGGCTCGCACGGCTTCCACCGGATCGCCCCCGCCGTAGACATAATGGCCGGTATCCAGGCAAAGGCCGATCAGCTCGGGATCGGTCATGGCCAGGAGCCGAGCGACCTCTCTCGGGGTCTCGATGAATGTCCCCGCATGGTGATGGAAGGCGGCGAGCAATCCTCGCGCGCGGCATGCTCGAGCGACCTCGTGGAGGAAGGCCACCGCCTCTCTCCACTGCGCTTCGGTGAGCTCATCGGTCGGCGCGACGCGCCCGGCGATGGCCAGACGGCGCGGCGTGAGAGCGTCGGCCAGCACAATGAGCGTCGCGCCGAGGGCCTGCAACACGTCGGCGACGCGTAGGACGTCCCGGAGCCCATGCTCGAAGCGCTCCGGTTCCGAGAGCGGAATCGGGACGAAGGCCGTGACCAACTCCAGCTGACGCCGCGAGAGTTCCGCCCGCAGGAGCATCGGATCGGTGGGCAAATATCCATAGGGGCCGAGCTCCGTCCCCTCGTATCCGGCCAGGCGCATTTCGTCAAGGACCTCCGAATAAGGACGTCGAGCCCCTAAGCCTTCAACTTCACAAATCCCCCAGCTCACCGGAGCGGTGGCGATCTTCATGGGATCCCTCCTTCTCGCAGGAACTCGTCCGCATTCTCGCGCGTGACGAGCGTCGTCCCCGTGTCAATCTGCTTCTCGATGGGCTCTCCGCGGAGAACCCGGATCGCCGCCTCGACAGCGCGTCGGCCCATCTCGAACGGATGTTGGGCGACAACCGCATGCATCTGTCCGGCCTTGACAGCCCGCACGGCCTCTCGCGTCGCGTCGAATCCCACGAGGATGATCTTCCCCGTCAGGTTCCGAGCCGCGATGGCTTCCATAGCCCCCAGGGCCATCTGATCGTTCGTCGCGAAGACGGCGCGCAGGTCCGGGTGCGAGGTCAAGATATTCTCCATCACGGTCATGGCCAGCGCCCGCTCGCTGTTGGCCGGTTGAATGGTGACCACCTGGATGCCGGGCGCGCGCGCGATCGCTTCTTGAAATCCGGCCACGCGATCCTCGTGAGCGGCGACGCCCAGGATGCCACGAATGACGGCGACTTTCCCCCTCCCGCCGAGCGCGCGCACGATGTATTCACCGGCGAGTCTCCCTCCGAGCCGATTGTTCGTCCCGATGTAGCTCAGCTTCTCCGGCCAGGGGGCATCCGTATCCACCAGGAGCACGGGGATTCCGGAAGCGCGCGCCCTTTGGAGTACGGGGATGACCTCAGCTGCCCCCGCCGGGGCGACGATGAGCGCCGAGACCTTCTTCAGGATTTGATCCTCCAGGATGGCCACCTGCTGGTCAATATTGATCTCCCGCTCGGGAGCGAGCACGACGACCTCGACCTCAGGGTGCTCGCGCGCGGCTGCCTCGGCTCCCCGTTTCAAGGTGAGCCAGAATTCGCTGTCCAGGGCTTTGGTCACAACGGCGATGCGGTGAGCTTTCATCGTCCCCGTGCGGCGGCAGCCCTCGCCCGTGAGCGCGAGGCAGACGCCGACGAGCATCAGTCCCATTCCTCTGCCGTACCGACGCTTTCCGCGCATCTGCGTCCCTCCTGCTTCAGAAGATAGACGATCGAGCCTCCGGAACCCTCTCCCGCGCGGGGGAGCCTCTGCGCTCCGTCCCCTTTGACGCCTCGCGGGGGTTCCGCTTATACTGAGACGCTGCGCACGGTGAGGTCTTTGGAGGAGCTGCGGTGTCTCAATTCGGCGCGTTCATCCGATATCTGCGACATCTGCGTCGGGAGAAGCGTCTGCACACGGTGATCCTCTTTGTCACCTCGCGATGTAATGCGAAATGCCGCACGTGCTTTTACTGGTCGGCATTGAATGAGGACGGGGATTTGACCTTGGCGGAACTGGAGCGGCTCTCCCGCACGATGCCGCCCTTTTCGCAGCTCCTGTTGAGCGGAGGCGAGCCGACGCTTCGAGAGGACCTGCCTGACATCGTGCGCCTCTTCGTCCGCCACAATGGGATCGAGAGCTTGAATTTTCCGACGAACGGATTGAAACCGGAGCGCCCGCGCGCGTTCGTGGAGCGGATCTTGGAAGAGAACGAGACGCTGACCGTCTATGTGAATTTCTCCGTGGATGGACTCGCCGCGACGCACGATCGCATCCGCGCCGTCCCGGGGAATTTCGCGAAGGTCGAACAGGCGATCGCCCTCATCCAGCCGCTTCGGGAGCGATTTCGGAAGCGGCTGTGGGTCGGCGTCGTCTCGGTCATCTGTCGAGAGAATTACCGAGAGCTGATCCCGCTGGCCGAGTATTTCCTGAGGCAGCGGGTCCTCGACGGCCACTATTTTCAGATCGTGAGGGGAGATCCTCTGGATCCGACGCTCATGGCCGTCCCCCCCGATGAGCTGCGAGCGCTCTACGGTGAGATTTCGCGCATTCAGGAGCAGTACGCGCGGCGCGCCTTCGATGATCCGAGCGCGGCGGCCCGCTGGATGAAGCGCATGATCTACGTGGGGACGTTCACTTTCCATCACCGCGTGCAGTTCGCCAATTACGCTCATGGGAAGGCCTGGCCCATGCCGTGCACGGCCGGGGAGACGGCGATCGTGATTGATTTCAACGGCGATGTTCGTGCTTGTGAGCTGCGCGCGCCGTTGGGAAATTTGCGCGAGTACGATATGAACTTCGCCGCCTTTTGGGATTCGGCGATTCGGCAGCAGGAGGTCGCCGCGATCGCCCGCGATCGCTGCTTTTGCACGCACGTCTGCTTCCTTCATGACAGCCTGCGCTTCTCCATGAAGGCGCAACTTCTGGGCGTTCCGAAGAGTTATCTGGCCCGCCGCTTCTGGTGAGGGCGAGCTCACGCGCGAAGCGCGCGTCGTCTCTCCACGGCGCGCTGTCGCAGGACGTCCACCCACACGGCGACGACGATGACGATGCCGATGACGGTCGTCTGCCAATAGGCGGAGACGTCCAGCAGGTTCAACCCGTTCCTCAAGACGCCCATGATGAGGGCGCCGACGAGCGTCCCCCACACGGTGCCCACGCCGCCGAAGAAGCTCGCTCCCCCGATGATCACTGCGGCGATGGCGTCCAGTTCGGCGCCCACGCCCGCCAAGGGGAATCCCGAATTCATCCGTCCGGCCAGGATGATGGCCCCCAAAGCCGCCAGTCCCCCGCTCACGGCATAGACCAAGATGAGGCGCCGATCCACCGGAATGCCGGCCAGAAGCGCCGCCTGTTTGTTGCCCCCAATGGCGTAGATGTCGCGACCGATGGTCGTGCGCGTGAGGAAGAGATGGAACGAGGCGTAGACGACCAAGACGATGATCACCGGCATGGGGATGCCCGCGAAGGCCCCCGCTCCCCAAAAGCGGAAATCTTCCGGGAGTTCGGAGATCGGGAATCCTCCGGAGAGCACCAGCGCCAATCCGCGCGCCACGTTCATCATCCCCAGCGTCGGGATGAACGGATGGGGGAGGCGAAGCTTTGTGAACAGCAGTCCATTGGTCATCCCCAAGGTCGTTCCCAGAGCGAACGTCGCGACGATGGCGGCCGGTGTCGGCACTCCGGCCTTCAGCAGCATAGCGACCACGACGCAGCAGAGCCCGAGGATGGACCCCACTGAGAGATCAATCCCCGCCGTGATGATGACGAGCAGTTGCCCCAGCGCCAGCAGCGCGTTGATGGCCGATTGCCGGAAGACATTGAGCACATTGTCGAAGGTGAGAAAGTGTGGCGAGAGGACAGCCAGCGTTCCGCTCATCAAGAGTAAGGCGAGAAGGGGGCCGAAGCGCCGGAGCAGCGGCAGAATCAGGTCGGGATGAAGAATTCGACCGGCGTTCTCGAACGCGGATGAGACCCCGCGATTCATCCTCCTCCTCCGGTGGCGAGATAGAGAATGCGATCATCCGTAGCCTCCTCTCGCGAGAGTTCTCCGACGATTCGCCCGCGATGCATGATGAGGATGCGGTCGGCCAATCGCCGAAGCTCCTCCAGTTCGGAGGAGACCAGCAGGATCGCGGCTCCCTGGTCGGCGAGTCGTCGAATCCATTCGTAGATCTCCGCCTTCGCCCCGACGTCAATGCCCCGCGTGGGCTCATCGAGTAAGAAGATGCGGGGGGTCGTGGCGAGCCACCGCGCCAGGACGACCTTCTGTTGATTCCCTCCGCTCAGGAGCATCACCGGGTGATCGGCGCTCGGCGTCTTCACGCGCAGCTCGCGAATGAGGCGTTCGGTGAGCTGCCGCTCCGCGCGCGCATCCACGAAGAGCCCGAGGTGGGCGATCCGTGTGTGCACCGGGAGGATGATATTGGTGTGCACGGAAGCGGTGAGGATCAACCCCTTGGTCTTCCGATCGTCGGTCACCAAGGCGAGGCCGTGCCGCACGGCATCGGCGGGCGTTCGGATCATCACCGGACGGCCGGCGATGACGATCGTCCCCGACGTGTATTCGCGCGCGCCGAAGATCGCCTCAACCAGTTCCGTTCGGCCCGCTCCAACGAGCCCCGCCAGGCCGACGATCTCCCCACCGTGAACGCTGAAGGTGACGTCGTAGAATCGCCCCGGCGCGGTCAATCGCTCGATGCGCAAGATCGGTTCGCCGATCATCCGGGGACCACGCGCCGGGAAGTGTTCCCTCAGTTCACGCCCGACCATGGCGCGCACGAGCTCTTCCGGCGTAGTCTCCGCGATCGGTCGCGTCAGCACGTGCCGACCGTCGCGCAGGACCGTCACGCGATCGGCGATACGGTAGATCTCCCGCATGCGGTGTGTGATGTAGATGACGCCGATGCCCCGCGCTTTCAATCGGGCGATCACCTGAAACAGGCGCTCTGTCTCATACTCGGAGAGGGGAGAGGTCGGTTCATCGAGGATCAGGAGTTCGGCTTCGAAGGCGAGAGCTCGGGCGATCTCCACAAGTTGCTGCTCGGCGACGCTCAGCTCACTCACCGGGCGCGTGGGATCCAGGTCATGACCGAGCTCGCGAAGAAGTGCGCGCGCGCGTTCGTGCACCTCCTTCCATCGGACCCAGGAGAACAGTCCCCTTCGATGGGGGAGACACCCCAGGAAGATGTTCTCCCCGGCGCTCAACTGAGGGACGAGCGTCAGCTCTTGCGGCACCATGCGAATGCCCAGGCGATGCGCATCGCGCGGCGTGTGGAGTCTCACGACCTGCCCTTTCCACAGGAGGCGACCGCGATCAGCTTGGTGAACGCCCGTGGCGATCTTCATGAGCGTGGATTTCCCCGCTCCGTTCTCTCCAATGAGCGCATGAACCTCACCCGCCCGCACTTCGAAATCCACGCTCTCCAGAGCCGCAATTCCACCGAAGGTCTTCGTGATGCCTTCCAGGCGGAGCAAGACGTTCTCTGCCATGATGCGCTCCGGGCGGGGATTCGATGAGCTCGTCTGCGCGTGTGCGATCTGCGCCCTGATCATGTGGTGGGAGGACGTCCCCTATAAAAGAGGAGGCGCTGCTTCCCCCTCTGCGTCGGATGCCGGGGGCGCCTCGATCGGGGGAATCGCTCGCCCGTCAATCACTCGCCAGACATTCAAGCGTCGCGCCAGATGCGCCGCCTCTTCAGTGATGCCCTCTCCCGCGACGACCGGAATCGCCCGCACACCGAGCTGAGAGAGCAGGAGCGCGCGTCGCGCAGCCCGTTCGACATCGGATAAGCCGATGCCCCAGGAGACCTCGACGACGAGATACAGCTCACTGCCTTCTTCCGGATGACGCCCGCGCGCGACGATGTCCGTGCGGATGATCTCATCGGCTTCGGCATCCGCCAGCTTGCCTTCTTCGACGGCGCTCTCGACGAACGCACTCAGCTCTTCCGAGGAGAGAACGTGAATCTTTCGCGCCAGAGCGCGGAAGTAAGCGGGGGCATGCCGTTCGTATTGGTGTTGGAGGTGAAATCCCTTCAAGCGCGCGACGTCATGACTGATCGCGTCCATCCGTTTCGTCAGAGCGTCCACGCTCGAGGCCAGGACGGCGATCTGTTGCTCGGCATGTTGTTGAGCGCGCGTCAACGCCACGACATCCTCGCCGAGTGCGGTCACGACCTCCTCCAATCGCGCCACCCGCTTCTCCATTTGCCGTTGCGCTTCCGCTAGGGCCGCGACGGCTTCCTCCAGCCGGGTCACGCGCTCTTCCGTGCGGCGTTGCGCCTCGGCCAGAGCCGCCACGGTCTCCTCCAGTCGGGCCAATCGCTCCTCGGCCCGTCGTTGCGCCTCGGCCAGAGCCGTGACGATCTCCTCCAGTTGAGCCATGCGCTCCTCCAGCCGGGTCACGCGCTCTTCCGTGCGGCGTTGCGCCTCGGCCAGAGCCGCCACGGTCTCCTCCAGTCGGGCCAATCGCTCCTCGGCCCGTCGTTGCGCCTCGGCCAGGGCCGTGACAGCTTCTTCCAGCCGGGTCATGCGCTCTTCCACCCGACCTTGCGCTCCGACCAGGGCCTCGATCACCTTGCCGAGGTCTCGAACGATTTGAGGCAAGGACAAAAGTTCCTCCGTCAGCAACACCCGCCGTAGCTCCTCGCGCCACTCCGGATGTTGCTCCAGGAGTCGCAAGAGATCCTGAAAATCCGCGCTCGCGAAAGACATATTCGCTCCAATTATCCGAGCGCTCGGCGACTTCCGTCAAGGAAGGGGGGCTTCCTTCCTCGCAGAAGACCTCAGGGGGCCACGGCGACTTTAATCGCCTCCCCGACGCGCAGGAGCTGGAATCCCTCTCCGATGGCCTCCAAATCCACGCGATGGGTCACCAGTTGTTCCAGTGGAGGGAAGCCCGCCTCCAGCATACGCACGACTTTGGGAAAAGCCGTGCGCTGGATGTACGACCCCAGGACGGAGATCTCGTGTCGGGTGATCCAGTATTGGTTCAGCTCTCGCTCGGCGCGCAGATCCATGCCGAAGAGGATCACGCGCCCGCCGCGTCGGACCAGTTGAAGGGCTTCCGGCAGGAGCGTCCCCACGGCGTCCACAACGATATCGGCACCCAGGCGCGTGCGCGTCATGATCTCCCGTGCGATGTCGTGGACATCGGGGTTGAGGGCTGCGTCGGCCCCCAGGCGTTCGGCCATACGGCGCCGAAATTCAGCACGCTCGACCACGCAGACCGGATAAGCTCCGGCGGCTTTGTAAAGCATCAGAAACATGAGTCCGATTGGGCCTGCACCCAAGATCGTGACGCTCTCGCCGGGGACGAAGGCCGATCTCTCGAAGGAATGAAGCACGCAGGAGAACGGCTCAGCGAGCGTCGCTCGATCCAGGGGAACCTGCGGGCTGATCTTATGCACGGCCTTCGCCGGAGCGACGTTCCACTCGGCGAGCCCGCCGTGTCGAAAGATGCCCAGCGTCGTCATGTTCTCGCACATATTGGAGAGTCCCAGCCGACAGTATTCGCAGAAACCGCAGGTGATGTTGGGATCAATCACCACGCGGTCTCCCGGATGGAGATGGCGCACGCCGGGACCGGTCGCGACCACTGTAGCGACATATTCGTGGCCGAGGATCGTTCCCGGCGTAGCCGGATGTCCTGGGGGAACGGAGAGGATGTGCAGATCCGTCCCGCAGATGCTCGCGCGTTCTACCCTTAAGAGCACATCGTCTTCGTTTCGGATCTCGGGGGAGGGGCGAGATTCTACTCCCCATTCCCCGTCACCGTGAAAGACGACGGCTCGCATCGTTTCTCTCATGGCCAGATCTCCACCAGATCTCCGATCCGAAGACGGATGGGGTCTATTCGAATCGGGAGAGAAGGACCCGGGCGAAATTCCGAGTCTAGGAGAAAGACCTTGCGGATGCTTCGGACGAAGCACTCTGCTCGCATGAGGCGCTCCCCGGCGCGCGGCGGTCGGGGGGCCTCCAGGGCGTCGCATCGAAGGAGCAGGCGCTCAATCCGCGATGCGGTCGCGCCTTCCGGGAGGGGGATCGCCGTGCGCAGGAATCCACTCCGCTCGAGCTTGAAGTAGGCGAGGCCGAGATCCGAGGTGTACCATGTCCGATCCCCGGCGAGCTTCACGGCCAGACTCAGGCCCGCGTCGCGCTGATCGGCCACGACCTCAATGTACACATACCGACGCGGATCGGGAATGCACTCGCCGATGCGCACGGTCGGCCCCAGTTTGCCCTCCCGTTTCAATTCTTCAGCCATGATGCGGTATGTCCACGGATGCCGATCCATCAGCTCCTCGCGCGCGACCGCGCTCGTATCGAAAGGGATCGGGCGCAGGGCGAAACGCATGGGCGAACGCCCGCGATCTGAGAAATTGTTGTTGTCGGAGACTACGAGGAGGAGGGGGTGGTCCCCCTCTCGGCGTCCGCGAAAACGGCGCGGGCGATGGCGCGGGCCCTGGTATCGGGCATCCAGGACGCGCCCTGTCGGAGTCAACGTCACGGCGTATACCCACTCGATGTCGGTCGCTCGCCCCCACCGAGCCATGAGGGCGCTCGTCTCCGTCCCGCCATCCTCGTTGCTGAAGACGACGCTGTAGCGGATGGTGAGCGCCTCAGGCGCGCGCATCACCTCGTACCACATGAGGAGGGGGATGTCGCTGAATCGTCCGACGGTATTGGGGCGCGCATAGAGGATAGGCGAGTGGGCGAGCGGAAGGAATTCGGGATCGGCCCGGCTCACGGGATGAAGGGTGAAGTCCTCGATGACCGGCATGGGAACGTGCGGAGCGGATCGCGCGCGATTCCACATCAGGCGAACCGTATGAACGCCCGGGCGCACCCTGCCCAAGTGGAGGGAATACCGAAAGGACTCCGCTCCGGCGAAGAGGACAACCTCCTGGTGATAGCGCTCGTTCAGGAGAACGGTGAGCACGGCGGCTTCGCGCCCTGCCTCTCCCCAATTCGCCTCGGGCGATCTCGCCTGCAGCTCGGCTACGACTTCCGCCTCCGCGTCTACGCGAAAGGTGCGCTCCAGGAGCATGTCCTCGGGAACGTCCCATGAAGAGGCGCGAACGTGGAACCCGAGAAGTCCTCCGACGCTCATGACCCACACGCAGATCCATCGCCTCCATCGCGTGCCGCTCATGTCCGAGCCACCTCCGGTCATCGGAACTCGATCTTCACCGTCTTGATCTCATACGGCTTGGTCGAGATGATCACTTCCTGTCCGTTCACAACGAGGGGGCCGATCTCCCGCTCGATGAGATTCACCTCCGAAGCAGCTCGCGGAGGTTTCGGGAGCCTGATCTTCACGTCCGTCGGTTTTCCGGCGAATTCGTAGAACCTGAGGATCCACGCGTCGGAATCCTCGGCCTTCTTCAAGGCCGTGAGGACCACCGTGTTCGGCTCCACGCGAAGGAAGGAGTGAGCCGGCGGGAGCGAGCCGCTGTGTCCGTTCGTGGGATAAGGGATGAGCGGGTAGTTCAATTCGTATCCCCGCTGTACGGTTCCCGCCTGAACCCAATCGCCCGCATGGGGATAGATCGCGTACGTGAAGCGATGCCGACCTTCATCGGCGTGCGGATCCGGATAGGCCGGTGAGCGCAGGAGCGTCAGGCGGAGGACATTGTCGCGCACATCGTATCCGTACTTGCTGTCGTTGAGGAGGCTGACGCCATACGTCCCGTCGGAGAGATCGGCCCAAAAGAGCGCGGGGACTTCAAACTTCGCTTGCTCTTCGGGCGTGCGGCGCGTCGTCGGACGTGGGATCGCGCCAAACGGGATCTCGAACGTCGCCTTCGGGCTCCGCACGGAGACGGGGAACGCGACCTTCAGCAGGATATGTTTCTCGCGCCAATCCACCTCCATGTGACACTCGAGCCGCGGAATCTTCGGATAGAGAATGAGGTCCTGGATGAACGTCGAGCGCTGAAACCGCTTCACCACGCGGATCACGGCGCGCGTGGGGCCGGTCTCCAGCACCTTCACCTCCTCGGCCTGACGCAGCTCCCACATCTTCTCCTCGAAGTTCGCATCAATATTCCACGCGTCGTAGACGGAGGGCTTGTCGTAGAATGTTTGCAGGAGATTTCCGCAGCGGGATTCGTCGAGCACCTCTCGGCGCGCCGTCTTATCGTAGAGGCTCGTGAGGCATCCCGATCGGGCATCCACCGTGACTCGCAGGAATTCGTTCTCCATCGTCAAGCCGGTGACCGAGAGCGAGGAGGGCACCGGCGATCGCCGAGCGACGGGAACGACGCGGAAGACCTTGTATCCCAGCGGGGGGACGTCCTCAGCGATGAAGCGGACCGTGGCGCGGTTCGTCTCCGAATCCCGCGCGATCATCTCGGCGATGAGGCGTCGGCCTTGAGGATCGCGAACCTCGACGTCCGAGACGGGATCCGGAAATGTGAGTGTGGCTTCGACCACATCCGTGCGCGCCCAGGAGAGGGGGTTGAAGACGATGAGGGGAAGCCCGGGGCCTCTCGTATTGATGCGATCGGCCAATTCCTTCAAGGCCTCATTCATGACTTCGCGCCCGATGCGTCGGACGTCCGCATAATCCCGATCCGCATCTCGATAGACGGCGGCGATGCTGCTCCCCGGCAGGATGTCGTGGAATTGGTTGAAGAGCACTTTCTTCCAGGCCGCATCGAGATCATTCTGCGGATAGGGGCGTCCGAAGAGCCGTGCGAGCGAGGCGAACTTCTCGGCGTTGAGGAGCAGGACCTCGCTCTGACGGTTGTTCCGTTTCGTCGCGGCCTGGCTCGTGTACGTGCCGCGGTGGGTCTCCAGATACAACTCATCGCGCCAGACCGGTGGATTCAGGCGCGAGATCTCCGCCATCGCGCGCTCGAAGAACTCATGCACGGTGCCGAAGAAGAGTCGCGGATAGAGCGCGTCGGTGGAGCGCCATCGGGCGGCTGTCTCCAACATGCTGCGCGTCGGCCCCCCGCCGTGATCTCCCACCCCATACAGATGCACGTACTCGCGATGGCCCGTCGCCGCCGTGTATTCGGCCAAGTCCTTGGCCATGGACACCGGTTCGATGGGGTTCCCGTAGTGATTGGGGAAGTAGGTGAGGACGCGGCTGCCGTCGGGAGCTTCCCACCAGAAGAGCCGATAGGGGAAGCGCGTGACTTCGTTCCAGAAGAGCTTCTGCGTGACGAAGAAGTCCATCCCCGATTTCTTCAGGATCTGCGGCAACTGCCAGTTGTAGCCGAAGGCGTCCGGATTCCATCCGACGCGAACGTCCACGCCGAATTTCTCCTTGAAATATCGCGTTCCATGCAGGAACTGTCGGACGAGCGATTCGCCATGCGGCAGGTTCATGTCCGATTCGACCCAGACGCCGCCGATCACCTCCCATCGCCCCTCGCGCACGCGCTGTCGGATCTGCTCGAAGAGCTTCGGATACTTCTCCTCCATCCACGCATAGGTCTGAGCCGCCCCGTGCGTGAAGGTGAAGTCCGGGAATTCGTGCATCAGCTGAAGGACCGTGGAGAACGTATCGCGCACGATCTCGACCGTCTCCGTCCACGGCCAGAGCCAGGCCAGGTCAATATGGGAATTCCCGACGGCGCGGATCGCGAATTCTCGGAGCAGGGGGGCGATGGGCGTCAAGGCCTGGCGGGCCTCGCGCAGCGAGCGATCGAAGGCGAGCTGATCACCTCGATCCAGAGCGGCGAGATCGAGCTTCCGGAGCGCGGCGTCCAGGTGCGACTCCCATCGGGAGCGATCGTCCCGGCGCGCGCGCAGAAGCTGCTCGGCCACTTGGCATTCCTGCAGAAACGTTCGGGGATCGGGGCGCGAAGGGGGAGCTTCGACTTCCAGCTGTCCGGCGCGCACCCATGTGCGCCCGCCAGGCACATCCGCTTTCACCGCGATCACAAACGTATCTCCCGGACGCGCGCTCTCGGTCAGGACGACGGGATCCAGATCGTGCCCCTCCGCGCGCTTCTCCCCGTTGAAGAAGACCGTGAGATGAACCGGATTTTCCCCCACGATGCGAATGCGTACGCGGAGCCGCGCGCCGCGGATGTCATACCCCCCGATGGTCTGAGGCAACGTCACGCGGTAGCGAAACCACGCCGGCCCCGTGCTCCACTCCTCCCCCACCGGGAAGAGCTTCCAGGTCGAATCGTCCAGATCTACGGCCTCGCCTCTGAGGACGTATCCCTCTTTGAAGCGCCAGGGCGAGAGGGGGAGGATCGTCGCCGCTTCGAGGCGTCTGAAGATCGCCTCTCGATCTACGGATTGAGCGAAGAGGGCGGGGGAGAACCTCAGTGCGGGAGATGCGAGGATCATGGACAGGACGAGCACACATCCCCATCGCTTCCACATCGTCATCCTCCTTGCGAAAGCGGTTCAAGGAGTGGCGGAGACACGCGCTGACTTCCGTCACTCCCGAAGGGCGAAGTAGATCGGATTGGTGAGCGCGGCGATCCCGCGCTCGTCCCGAAGATTCAAGCGCACCCATGTGCGAGGTTCGGCGCGCCACGAGAGCACGCGCACGAAATCGGGCGCGTCCACGCGGAGGCGAGCGACTTCCGGGGGCGCGGATCCGTTGGTGATGATCTCGACGATGTGTCCCGCGCCGCGTTTCACCTCGATCCGAAGGGTGACGGTCTCGCCCGCGTGAGCGAGCGGGATTTCATCTCCCATCATATAGCGGCGCCCGCGCGCATCCTCGGCGAAGAGGAAGAGGTCCGGTCCATCGGGACCGCGCGTCTTGATGAAGACGTGTCCGGCTTTCAATCCCGCGAGGATCGCGGGTTCGGACAATTCCGTCGCATAGACGACGGTCGTCGGAATGCCCATGACGTGATCGGGATGCTCGCCGCTCCCCGCGCGATGATCGTCGCTGCCGCCGATGCCCGTGATGCGATGCCCCTCGTTGAGGCGCGCCTCCCAGAAGGGAATGCCGCTCAACGGCCCCTCCACCCGATTGCCATTGATGACCTCGATCATGTCCACTTTGCGGAAGTCGGTGGCGCGGACGTCTTCCCAACCGCATCCCATACACTGTTCGCCCGTCGGGTGCGTCGGGTGATTGATCGAGATCACGCCCCCGGCGCGATGCACATCATCGAGGATGTCGGCGACGGTCCGCCCCCGCCATCCGAGGCGGAAGTCAATGAACGCGCTCGTGCCGTAGACGTTCGCGTGTCCCCGATAGGTCGTCAGCTCGCGCCCCGGAATCAGGAGAAGCGGAGCAAAATACGCTTGCAACCGCCGCATCTCCGGATGATGGCTCGTCGTGTTGTGATCGGTGATGGCGAGGAAATCGAGCCCTCGCGTGACGGCCGCTTGAGCGACGCGGAAGACGGGGCAGGGGATCAATTCCCCCAGACCGTTCCGACAGCGCCCATCGCTGTGCCCGCTATGCGCGTGGAGGTCACCGCGATACCATCCCGGTTCTTTCTTCAGCACCCACGGAGTGGGGGGCTCAGATGCCGGCATCGCGCGCGATCGAGCGGGGATCAGACGAATCCGGATCACGTAGCGGGAGACCTGATCCGGGCGGATATGTGGGACGCCGAGTACGATGCGCCAAGTCCCGGCCGGCAGGTCTCCCGGCAGATACGAGGGCGTCGCTTCATCGCGCGCGAGGAAGAAGTGCGTCTTATCGCTCCCGCTCCAGCCTCGAAACCGAACCGGATCGAAGAGCCCGATGTCCAGCGCCGTCCCCTCACCGCGATGGGTGTACGTGTATTCGACCTCGAGGCGCTCCAGGGGCTCGGGGACGACGAATTCCCGCACGATATACGTCCCGTGGTCGGCGCGCGTAATGGTCCCTTCGAGGACGATCTCGGAGGATTGAGGAGAGGGAATGATGAAGAGAAGGAGGAAGAGGCCGCTCACCGTGAGGGGCCGATTCGCTATCCGACGCATAGTGGGAAGTCGAGGGCGCAGGGCGAGGGGGGCTCGCCCTGCGCCCACGGTCTTCAGAAGTAGAACTTCAGCGCGAACTGCATAACGCGTGGATCACCGGCGAGGCTGCCGATCCGCCCGAAGGAGCCGCTGGACGCGTTCCGATCTGGCAGTCCGAACTGCGGCGTGTTGAACGCGTTGAACATCTCCCAGCGGAATTCGAGGCGGCGACCCTCGCCGAAGTACTCGAACGTGCGCGCCAGCGCGAAGTCGAAATTGACCAACCCTGGGCCGTAGACCGTGTTCCGTCCGCACGTCCCCAAACGCGGGGGCGAGGGGACGCGGAAGGCCGTCGTATCGAACCAGCGGTCCACCGTGCGCTGGTCCTCGGGCAGCGTGGGATCGCGCAGGCAATCGGCCAGTGCCGTGACCATGCCGCCGCCGCGCGGTCCCCCAATCGGGGTGTTGTTGGCCGTGGCGATGATGGTGAAGGGGCGTCCCGTGCGCATCACGGTGATGCCGCTCACGCGCCATCCGCCCAGGATGTGCGAGAGCGCTCCCTCATTCAGGTACGTGCGCCCGCGCCCGAACGGCAGCTCGTAGTTGTAGGCCAATACGAAGCGGTGCCGGTAGTCGAAATCGCTCGGCCCGCGCCGCTCGCGAATATTGTGCGCGTTCTGCAGGAAACTCCCCGAACCGCCCGTGAAGAGGTGCTCCATGGCGTAATCAATCGACTTCGACCACGTCCAGGCCCCGCGGAAGCTCAGTCCGTGGCTGAAGCGCTTCTCCACGGTCACCTCCATCCCGTGATAGCTCGAGTTCCCCATGTTATCCCGATACTCGATCGGCCCCAGATCGGGATAGGGCAGGATCCCCGTCGGCGTCCCGTCGGGATTGAAGAGCTGCTGATTGAGATTGCGCAGGACCGAGAGATGCGTCCCCTTCGTTCCCACGTAATCAATCGTCGCGATGAGGTTGCCGGGGAGCAAGCGCTGGAGGCCGAAGTTCCACTGATCCACCGTGGGGATCACCGCCTCGGGATTCACAGCCCGGAGTCGAACGTTCCTCGGGTCCACGGCGCTCGGATCGAGCGAGAGGTTGAAGCCCGTGCGCAGGCGCATGTTGTTGGCCGTCGTGTTGGGATTGGGGGCCGTCACCACGTTGTTGACGACCCATGGGAGATTGAGCCCGAGCTGATCCTCGCTCCCCGCGCGCTCGAAGAGCATGAAGAAGCGTCCATACCCGGTGCGGATGACGGTGTTGGGCGTCAGCCGATAGGCCAGGCCGATGCGCGGAGCGACGTTGTTCTTGTCCGATCGCACGAGGCTCTTGCCCACGGTCGAGCGCTCGAATCCGGGGAAGGGCGCGGCCGTGAACCGCCGCCCCGTCCTCGGATCGAGGTTCGTCAGCCGGTCTCTCCCCTCGTAGGGCCAGGTCGCGAAGTCGTACCGGAATCCCAGGTTCATCGTGAGCTTCGGCGTGACCTTCCAATCATCCTGCCAGAAGAAGGAGGCCATCCAGATGCGCGCGTCCACCACGTGCGGATTCGTCAACTGCGCCGCCGACGGATACCCGAGCAAGAAATCGGCCATGCCGATCCCTGTGCGATTTCCATCGAACGTCCAATCCCCGCGCAGCGCCGGCAGGTCGAGGTAGATGTTGCGCATGGGCAGGCGCACGTCCACGCCGAATCGAAGCTGATGCGCTCCGGCCGTGATGCTCAGCATATCCCACCACTGGAACTGGTTCGTGAATTGGAACTTGGGCAGGAAGACGGGCGAGCCCAGATGATCGAGTCCGCCGCCCTGACCGCCTGGAATCGTCTGCGTCCCCCCGCGCGCTTGAATGCGAATGGCCGGCAGTCCGCCGCTGTAGAGCGGATCATCTCGAACGCCGAGGATGCCGAATTCCGCCAGCGTGTTCTTCCCGAAGGGATCCTGCACACCGTTCGAAGCATTGCGTCCCCAGCCGAGCCGGAATTCGTTCAACACCCGCGGCCCCAATGTGCGATTCCATCCGATGGCCGCCGAATGCCCCTTCATGAAGAGCCGGCCGAAAGCCGATGTGGATGTGCCGTCAATGATCCCGCCGAACATCCCCGGGACATAGCGGAAGCGGTCCGAGAAGGTGTAGCGCACGAAGATATTGTTGTTCGCGTTGATCTGCCAATCGCCGCGCACGGTGAACTTGTCCGTGTCATCAATGAGCGTCGGCGTGCGCAGGAAGTTGAAGACGTTGCCGAGCGGTCCCGAGCCCGGCAGATTCGGCAGCGGGACCAGATCGAGGATGCGCTTGGCCACCGGATCAATGCACTCGGGCGGGATCCGGTTGTTCTTGAACGATCCGTCGGGATTGAAGGCATCGGGGACCTTCGCCCGGCAATCCCCCACGCGATCGAAGATCTTCGCGTATCCGGGCGCGGAGAAATCACCGATGCGCTCGTTGGGCGTCGGGACGTTCCCCAAGCGCGTCACCCCGCGACGGATGCGCGTGCCCTCGTAGTCGAAGAAGAAGAAGGCATGGTTGCGCACGATGGGCCCGCCCACGTTGAAGCCGAATTGGTTCTGCCGGTTCTTCGCCTTCTTCGCTCCCGCGCGGTTCAGGAAGAAGCTCGTGGCGTCGAAGATGTCGTTGCGCCCGAACCAGTAGGCCGTCCCGTGAAACTCGTTCGTCCCGCTTTTGGTGGTGACGCTGATGGCCGCGCCGGGGCTGCGCCCGTATTCCGCCGAATAGGGATTCGTGATGATCTTGAATTCCTGGATGGAATCCACCGAGGGGCGCACGACCTGCGTCGTCAGCTCCTGCACGTTCGTGGAGATGGAGTTGTTGTCCACGCCGTCCAGGATGAAATTGTTCTGCAGCGAGCGTACGCCGTGGACATTGACGCCGCCCGTTCGCCCGGCGGCGGTCGCTCCGCCTTCCTCCGTGTAGCGATCGCCCTGCACGCCCGCGATCAAGCCCATCAGATCGTCCCAGTTGCGCATGCTGAGCGGCAGATCCGTCACCATGCGATTTTGCACGACGGTTCCGGGAGAAGCGTCCTGAGTCGAGAGCAGTGGCGTCTGCGCTTCCACGACGACCGTCTCGGCGATCTCGCCGACTTCGAGCGTGAGGTCCAAGCGCGCCCGCTGTCCGACCTCCAACACGACGTTCTCGCGGACGAACTTCTTGAACCCCTGCGCTTCCGCGGTGACCGTGTAGGTCCCAATGGGCAAGCTCGCGAACGTGTAGTACCCCGACTGATCGGTGACCGTCGAATACTCGACGCCCGTCGCCTTATTCTTGGCGACGAGGGTCGCATTCGCGATCACCGCGCCCGTCGGGTCGGTGACCAGCCCGGTGAGGCTGGCCGTGTGGATCTGCGCCGCTCCGCGCAGGAGTACTCCCGCGCAGAGCACCCACAGAGACGCGATGAGTAGGTTCTTGCGTCGCATAGGCTTCCCTCCTTCGCTCAAGATGATCGGCTCATGAGAGCGCATTCTACCTCGCGCGTATGAACGCCGAGTGAAAAAGTCCTGAAATCGCTGTGAACTCCGCCATCGCGCGCTTCAGCGCTCGCCGGACACGACAACCGCTCAGAATGCGCGCGTCCATTCGCTCGGCCATCGTTCGACGATGACCTTCTTCTCCGTGTAGAACTCGATGGCATCGCGCCCTTGACCGTGCACAACGCCGAAGAAGCTCTCCTTCCACCCGCTGAAGGGGAAGAAGGCCATCGGCGCGGCCACGCCGACGTTGATGCCGATGTTGCCAGCCAGCACTTCGTATCGGAACTTGCGCGCCGCAGCCCCGCTGCGGGTGAAGATCGAGGCCATGTTCCCGTAGCTATGGCGAGAGAGAATGGCGATGGCCTCATCTATCGTCTCGGCGCGGAGGAGGCTCAGGACCGGCCCGAAGATCTCCGTTTGCCAAACCTCGCTGCCTGGGGAGACGTTCTCCAGAAGCGTCGGCGCGATGAAGTTCCCTCGCTCGTAATTGGGGATCTTCGCCCCGCGCCCATCGAGCAGCAGCGTCGCGCCCTCGCTCACTCCTTTCGCGATCCACGCTTCAATCCGCGCCTTGCTCTCGCGCGTGATGACCGGCCCCATTTCTACGCCCTCCTCCAATCCGTATCCGACCCGGATCGAACGCGCGATGTCGGCGATGGCTTCGCGAAACGCGCGATGTGCCTCGCCGACGGTCACGGCGACCGAGACGGCCAAACACCGTTGTCCGGCGCACCCGAAGGCGCTCTCGCTGATGATCCGCGTCGCCGCCTCCATGTCCGCATCGGGCATGACGACGACGTGATTCTTCGCGCCCCCCTGGCATTGCACGCGCTTGCCCTGAGCGGCCGCACGCGCGTAGATGTACTTGGCCACGGGTGTCGAACCGACGAAACTGACCGCGCGCACGTCCGGATGGTCCAAGAGCGCATCCACGGCCGCCTTCGTCCCATGCACGAGATTCACCACGCCTGGCGGGAGACCCGTTTGCTCGACCAGCTCGAACGCCCGCATGATCGAGAGCGGGACTTTCTCCGAGGGCTTCAGGATGAACGTGTTCCCGCACGCGATGGCATAGGGGAGAAACCAAAACGGCACCATGACCGGGAAGTTGAACGGCGTGATGGCGGCGACGACGCCCAGGGGTTGGCGGATCATGTGTTCGTCAATGCCGCGCGCGACGTCTTCGAGGTTATAGCCTTGCATGAGCGTGGGGATGCCGCAGGCGACCTCGATGTTCTCGATCGCGCGCCGCAGCTCGCCCCGCGATTCGGCGAGCGTCTTGCCGTTCTCCATGGTGATCAGACGAGCCAGCTCGTCAAGGTGCGCTTCGAAAAGGTTCTTCAACTTGAAGAGATACTGAATGCGCTCCTCGGCCGGCGTGCGCCGCCATTCGGGGAAGGCCGCCGCGGCCGCTTCGACGGCGCGCGCGACATCGGCTTCCCCGGAGAGGGGGACTTCGGCGAGCACTTCCGCCGTCGCCGGATTGATCACCGGCAGCGCGTCGCTCGCCGTGGCCGGCACCCATCGCCCGTTGATGTAATTGGCGAGTCGCATGGTCTCTTCTCCTCCTTCCCCTCGCGCCATGCGAAAGAGGCGCGAGGTTCCTCATCATCGCCTCACGGCGCGAGGTCTCCGAAGTGCTCGGGATCTTGGCGGCGGAAGGTCGCCAGAAGCTGACCGGCCAGCTCCCATTCGCCGATCAGCGGATGAACGAACAGCGCCAGCCGCGCCCACTTCGCCGAGCGCTCCACCGCCGCGCGGATCACGAAGCGCTCATAGGCCTTCACCGAGAGGATGAGCCCCCGCACGACATCGGGCACGCGCCCGACGGCCAAGGGGTGCACGTCCTCATAAGCGACCACGCAGGGGACCTCGACCACATCATCCGGTTCCAGATCGGCGATCGCACCGCGATTGCGCGCGTTCAAGACCAGGCGTCGGGCTTCCGTCCCCCACAGGGCCATCAGTGCGTCGAGCGCCACGCGATGGTAGCCGGTCGCCGCCGTGAAGGGGTCTTCCGCCGCGGGCAGCTCTGCGCGCAGCGCCGACTCCGCATGTCCCTCTAGCCGCAAGTATGATGCCGAACGACGTTGCAGATAAGCGCGATACGTCGCCAGGGCCTCCTTCGGACGACCGGTCGCGATCTCTCGCGCGAGGTCTCGAAGAAGCACTTCGTTCAATATGATCGCCGCGGCATCGGCTACCGCTTCTGCCAGATCGTCCGTCACCGTCAGGGCGAAGGTCCCGTCCATCTGTCGGAGCAACTCCCGTCCGAGCGCAGCCATGAGTTCCGCCCGCTCTCGCTCGACATCGTAAAGCGTCACCTCGCGCAGGTCGAGCGATGTCTGTCGCTCCAACAGCCCATACAGCAGCAATGGCGTACGTACCCCTCCACCGCCGATGATCGCCAGCTTTCGCGGACTCATCGCTCCCTCGCCGAAACACCCGTGAGCTCACCGAGCGAACCAAGCATGAGCGACCTGATGAGGAACACGGGGGTTATCTTCATGACTGTCAGCTCCTTTCCCGGCTTCACGTTCAAAGAGCAAGCTACCGCCGATCCCCCGCATCGGGGGCGATTTCGGTCTCCCTCGTGGGAGAAGCAAGCCCCACGAGGACATCATCTCCTCACATCGCACTCCGGCAATGCCGGTTCAGAAATACGGCTTCAATCCCAGTTGAATTTCGCGAGCCGGACGCTCGGGATTCCGCAGACTCGTCGTCCGCCCGAAGGTGCCGCTGGCGACATTCGAGTCCGGCGCGACGAACTGCGGCGTGTTCCACACGTTGAAGAACTCGACGCGGAGCTCCAGATAGCGCTCCTCCGTCCACACCTTATATCCCTTCCCTCCATCTTTTTCTCCCGCACGATCTTTGTGCGGAACGCGCGAACGTCCGCTCACGATGGGGCGTCCGCCGGTGGATGAGTCGAGAGGAAGAAGCGTTCCCGCTTTTTCGCTTCTTCGTATTGCGCGCGGGCGCGCCGCACCGAGTCCATTTCGGAGACTTCGGCTACGGGCACATCCCACCACGATTCGTAGCTCGGCACGCGCGCCTCTTTGTCAACCTCGACGACGATGACGGTCGTTCGCGTCTGCTGTCGGGCCTCTTCGAGAGCGCGCTCCAGCTCCTCGCGCGTCAGCGCGCGAAGCGCATGCGCGCCAAGGCTCGCGGCGTTCGCCGCGAAATCCACGGGCAGCCACTCCCCATCCAGGCGTCCGGTCTGCGGGTTCCGAAAGCGGTAGTCCGTGCCGAACGTTCCGAGCCCGAGCGATTGCGAGAGTCCCCCGATGCTGCTGAAGCCGTGATTGTCGAACACGAGGATCACGAGCTTATACCCCTCTTGAATCGAAGTCACGATCTCCGAAGACATCATCAAGTAGGAGCCGTCCCCGACCAGGACGTACACCTCGCGCGAAGGGTCGGCCATCTTCACGCCGAGGCCTCCGGCGATCTCATACCCCATGCACGAGTAGCCGTATTCGAGGTGATACCCCTTCGGATCGCGCGTGCGCCAGAGCTTGTGCAGATCGCCCGGCAAGCTGCCGGCCGCGCAGACGACGACGTCGCGCGGGCCGACGAACCGATTGAGGACGCCGATGACCTCGCTCTGCGCCATCGGTGGGCCATGACGGAGATCGAACACGCGTTCGACTTCGGCCTCCCAATCCGCCTTCCAGCGCGCGATCTCCGCCGCATAGTCCGTCGGGACGCGATAGCCCGCGAGCGCTTCCCGCAATTCTTCGAGCGTGATTCGCGCATCGGCCACAAGCGGCAGCGCGGCCTGCTTATAGGCATCCATCTCTGCGACGTTGATCGTGAGGAAGCGCACATCCGGATGCTGGAAGGCCGTCTTCGAAGCCGTCGGGAAATCGCCCAGGCGCGTGCCGACGGCGATGACCAGATCCGCATCGCGCGCGATCACGTTCGCCGCGCGCGTGCCCGTCACGCCGATGGCGCCGAGATTCTGCGGATGATCGAAGGGAAGCGAGCCCTTCCCGGCCTGCGTCTCCGCGACAGGGATCCCCGTTTGCTCGACAAAGCGCGCCAACGCTTCGGTCGCCTCGCTATAGATGACGCCCCCTCCGGCGATGAGGAGTGGCCGCTTCGCCGCGCGGATCCATTGCGCGGCCCGACGCAGCCGCTCGCGATCGGCCGGAGGGCGGGGAATGTGCCAGACGCGTTTCTCGAAAAGCTCTTCCGGATAATCCCAGGCCTCCGTTTGCACATCCTGTGGTAAGG
>Ga0101942_100215_pt1 | contig 34162 bp, 30 predicted proteins | sample DewCreD2012metaG_4_FD_75243 | JGI IMG/M metagenome (GOLD analysis project Ga0101942, IMG submission 75243) | Hot spring sediment bacterial and archeal communities from British Columbia, Canada, to study Microbial Dark Matter (Phase II) - Dewar... ...
TCCTAGGAATACTAGTATGTTGTCTATCTCCCCCTCGAGGGCTATCTCGAGATTCCTAACCCTAACACCCCTCTTAGTAGCATTAAGAACAAAACCAGTAGCATAGCAAGCACCAAGGGCTGATAGGACATACTCAACAGCATTTGGACTTGTATCAGGGCCTCCAAGGTCTGAGGGTTCTGATATTAGGAATGTGTGGTTCCTAACATAGGATCTAAAGTTAAAGCCCTGTCCAAGCCATCTAACCCTAGCGCTCCACCTGGTTATCCTGGAGACAAGCTCTTTGTTCCTCTCAACCTCTTTTAGAAGCTCTCTCAGCTTCTCGACATCGATCCCGTTGATGATCTCTCCCATGCAATCACCTTACCAAGTAATATCTTACAGGGCTAATAAATAAATATGGACTTGTTATTTGAATAAAATTGAAAAAAACTATAGGTTTATTTTTATCTAATATAAATCAACTCCGCCTTTTTTCTTATAATCCCTCTAAACATGAATAGATAGAGTGGTGAAGAAATGCATAATATCGAGATCGCTGCAGAGAAGATCAAGGAAGGACTCTACAGGCTAGATGCTAGGGGCTATATGTGCCCATATCCTCAGATATTCACCATAAAGGCTCTGGAGAAGATAGAGAAGGGCTCTGTGCTGGAGGTGCTCATAGATAATCCCCTAAGCTGTGAGAATGTCCCAGCGGTTGCTAGGAGGAATGGGCATGAGGTTATATCGATCGAGAGGATAGGCGAGGGGGAGTATAGGATATCTATTAGGAAGAGGTGAGGGTTTTGGGCTATGAGGAGCTATTCAGGGAGTTCTCTAAGAGGGTTGAAGACTACCGATCCCTAGGTGTTAACCCCTTCTCCCTAGCCACCGGGTGTGCGGTTAAGGTTGACCTGCTAACAGTGCTCTACCCAGCTATAAGGAGTATAAGGGGGGATCTCGAGAAGCTCGGCATGAGGATAGCCCCTAGGAGGGATGCTGACATATTCCAGGGGAGTATAGAGGGCTTTAGACTGTTTAGGGAAATATATAGGAGCGAGGATGATGTTAATATTGAGAGGCTCAAGGAGATCTCGCCCAGCAGGGCTATAGTGCTAGCCCAGGTTCACCAGAGGGTTGCTGATAACCCTGAATCTCTTGCAAGGGTTATAAGGGGCATCTATACCAGAGTTGCCCAGGCAGCTCCTGGGATTATTATTGGTAAGGGTCACTCGATAGTTACTGCAGATTCCAAGGCCCAGTTCATGGCTTTCGACTATATAAGGATCAACAATGAAAATTATGATAGGCTTGTTGTTGGGAATAATGATACGATACAGATAATAGACCCTGCAGAGGATCCTGGAAGCCCGAGGCAGACAGCTGTAGCCCTTGGGAACTCGCTCAACGATCTCTATACCCTGGGTGCTTGGAGAAACACAACTATAATACCTGTTATAGATTCTCCTTCTAGAGAGCTTACGAGGAGGATAGAGGATAATATGAGGAGATATGCCGAGAGCATAGGTGCTAAGCTGGTAGAGGCCCCCCAGCCGAGAACCGGAGCCCTGCTAATGGGAGCCACAGTGTTTGCTGAGACAGATAGAAAGCCCCCATTCTTCTATGACGAGGTGTCGCCCGGTATGGAGATCCTTGTCACAAGACCTATAGGGGAGCTCGCATCGATAAATGTTTATATGATGTGCATGCTCGACAGGGAGATAGCTGAGGAGCTTAGGAGACAGTTTGGCATAGATGTTGAGAAGCTCCTGGATATAAAGAGCTCAATCATAGATAGGATGTCTAGACCAAACATAGATGTTGCTAGGGCTATTGAGAAAAGGCTACCCCAGATTGACGAGGACTTTGATCCAAGCAGACATGTTGCTGCCACAACAGATGTCACAGGCCCAGGTATATATGTGATCAAGGAGCTTGCGGAGCTCACAAGATCCTCTATAAGGATCGATAGGATACCCCTCATATCACCAGAGCTGAGCGAGTTCGCAACAAGGAACTATATAATACCTAACGCAACGTCGGGCACAAACGGTGCTGTAGTTATGATAGCCAGCCCCAGGGTTATAGATGAGATCGAGGGGGAGCTCCGGGATAGGGGTGAGGAGCCTATAAGGATAGGGAGGGTTGTAACCAAAGGGGAGGCCAGGGTAATGGTCCCATCTATCGTTAGGAAATATATATCTGCAAAAGCATATCTCAAGGAGTTCGATCTCTATGAAGCGTAGAGCAGTTATAAGGGTATATGGGGAGGTCCAGGGTGTGGGCTTTAGGAGCTGGACAGCTAGGAGGGCTCAGAGGGCAGGGCTATCGGGCTATGTGAGGAACGAGCCTGATGGGAGTGTGCTCATAGTTGTTGAGGGCGAGGAGGAATCCATAGCCAGACTTATAGAGGAGTGCAGAAAAGGCCCCCCGCTGGCTAGGGTTGAGAGGATTGATGTAGAGTGGCAGGAATATAGGGGGGAATTTCAAGATTTCGAGATCAGGTATAGGGATTACGAGCTGCCACGGTGATCTATATGGATCCACAGAGGATTGTCACTCTAGATACCAGGGGGCAGCTGTGCCCCAAACCCTTCATAGAGCTTGTTAAGGTATTCATGAAGCTCGGGGGTAGCGGGGTTGTGAGGATATATACAGATGACGAGACCTGCGTGAATGTTATACCAAGGCATGCTGAAGAGGTGGGTTTCCAGGTTCTATCTATCGAGAGGAGGGAGGGCTTTATAGAGATTGTTGTTAAGATGGAGGGAGGGCTTTAGGTTTTGACTATATCTAGCAGTCTATCTTATTATTTGAAGCACTATGGATGCCACGATCAGTGCTATTGATATATATAACACCCTAATCGACGGGTCTCCTGAGTATACTATTATATCCCTATATCTCCTAGTCTCCCGATGCTTCTGAGAAACCCTCTGAGGCTCTTGATATACGAGCTCTACCTCCTGATCACTATCTAGGAGAACCTGCTTCTGGGCGACAGCGCTTCCGCGTATGCTCAGCCTTATAAAATACTCCCCTTCTGCTAGCTTGAATATATTCTCCCCTGGAGATACGCTCTCCTTCTCTGAGTAGTGGTTATGCCCAACAACCTCTATAACGGCATCCCTCGGTATATTCCTCCCCCTAACCCTTACAACAAGCTTGTAGAGTCTGGGCTCTCTCAGCCACTCAGAGTCTATAAGCTCGTGCCCCAAGTTTCTCCTGCCGTAGTTGTTTATCTCGTCGACGAGATCTCTGAAGATCTTGTAGATCTTCATTTTCACATCATAGGGAGCCCCTGATCTCAGGACTATGAGGTTATAGCTGCTCTTGAGAAGATCCAGGGATCCTGCTACAACCTCCTCGCTACAGAGCCCTCCAGAAGATCCACAGGATCTCCACATGTTCTCCCTGAGGGATGAGAGGGTGTATGCAAGCTCCCTCTCAAATGCATCGCTAGCGTTGAGACTGCCTATGTATTTGTTTATTATTCTTGATATTATGTAGTGTAGATCAACAATCCTACCTATATAACTCTCCCCAATAATGTAATGCGAATGAGTTTTTATATTAAAACCCCCACAGCTGTTGTGAAGAATGGAATATATATTCCCTCTAGTGCTTGCTTTTTTGGGATGGTACCGAGCATGGAGATCCTCCCAAGGATCAAGATTGAGAGGAGAACAGAGAGAGAGTTAATATTCACACTAACAGGGGATCAGCACGGGCTTCCCAACCTAATATCCAAGCTAGCCATTAGAAAGCCCTATGTAAGCTACGCAGCATATATGCTGGATCACCCGCCCACGTCCCAGCCCAGAGTGGTTATTGTTACAGACGGTAGCAGAGACCCCCTTGATGTGCTTCTAGAGGTTCTTGATGAGGCTAGGAGATATGCTCAGGGTCTGAAAGAAGAGCTGGAAAAGATCTTATGAGTTCCTCTGACCTAATCCCCGTCCTAAAGGGCAAGGCTTTCAGTTGTAAAGAGCCCAAGTATATAGGATATAGATCCCGGGCCCTCTGTGTCTGACATAGTTAATGATCGCCCCGATAGATCTGGGTTATGTGATAGATAAGCATAAAAGATAGTGAACAACCACTCTCTTGGAATGGTGTGCCATGCTGGTTGGGGTTATGAGTGATACTCACGATAACATCTCAAAGATAGACCAGGCGCTCAGGGTATTCTCCGAATGGGGGGTTGAGATGATAATACATCTCGGAGACTATATAGCGCCATTCTCCCTAGCAAGGATCTTGAGTAGTGGTAAGAGATTCATAGGCGTCCTAGGTAACAATGATGGTGAGAAGCTAGGTCTAAAGGAGCTAGTGATAAGAGCTGGGCAGGAGCTATATGATCCTCCTCATGAGATCAGAATCAGCGGTAAGAGGATCCTTCTAATACACGGCTACGGGCCAAAAGAGAGAACCAGAGAGATCGTTGAGAGCATAGCGAGAGGCGGGAGCTATAACGCTATACTATATGGCCACACCCACGAGGCAAATCTAAGAATAGAGAAGGGAACACTAATTCTAAACCCAGGAGAAGTCTTCGGAGGACTCACCGGGAGATCCTCAGTAGCAGTCCTCGATATAGATAAAATGGAGGCCAAAATAATAGAAATCTGAGCAGAAGAAAACCAGATTATGCTAATCCAAGGCTTTTACTGATTTAACGTTATATTTAAATACTTTCAAGCACTAGTGAACGCTTGATGAGAAATGGATAAGCTGTGTATGCTTGGCGAAACTCTTAAACGCTTCGTAGCATAAGCATTTTACTGCACGAGGCATCAATGATCCTCAATGCGATGAGGTATAGATCAAACCCAGACAGGAGCACAGTAGCATTAGGCTCTATAGACCCCCATGAAGCTTGGGTAAAGCTGGTGATCCCGCACCAAGAAATAACCCCACCAACGGAGACACCGATACCTGGGGATCCTGAGTGGATCCAGAAAAATATTCAGAAGATTTAAAAACCCAATGCTTATAATCTGAATAAGAAATGGAATGATAGACCACAGATCCTACCCATCAATGAGAGGAATGGAGATTGAGAGTGAGCGGGGAAATGCTAGCCAGCTATAAGATTCTTGGTTACACTTTTAGCTTGTTAATCGATAGCCAAAGCTATGGTAGCTGAACACTCACTAAGATCACATGACCTGATGATACAGAGACCCTGATCTGAACACGAATATCTTCCGCAAAACCAGGGCTGCTGAAAACAATAGCCCTCCCACCAGCATTTATACTTTGTGTCGATATGATCAAGACCAGCTCTCTATCACCGCCTGGCGGTATCCTAACCGGAGTCTGTTCCTTCCAGTTAAGAGGATATATAGGGGAAAACCCATCGCCCTCTAAAAGAGCATCTATAGATAGAACCTCTATATCTTGAGACCAGCTGTTTCTAATATTAAGCAAAATCCTCCATACAGTGGAATTATTACCGTAAAGGATCCTGTCGATGCTGACAACCCTAACATCGATCCTAGGCTGTTGGATGCTACTATCATATAACCATAATACTGTTGAAGAAAACACAAAAGATATAACAACAGATAGAACAGCAAGGCTAATAGCAGCTACATAAGGGCTAACCCCAAAACCAAGCCTAAATATATGTCTATGGATATAGGACGTTCTTCTTAGTAGTAATACTAAGAACAAGAACACAGAAGATCTAAGATTATATTGTGAGCCTTTCATGTAACTCACAATAAATCAAATAGGTTATTAATTAAATTCCACATGTGCTGAGAATAATTCAAATAAAACAAATAAATATTATTGAGGTATTATCCATATTAGCCCAAATAAGTATTAGCTAATGCATCCAATCTAGTGAACTATTTCCAAAAAAAACCTGGGTATTAATACTTAAATATATGTGGTAACTTTATACTATAAATACTGCCTTAATTATACAAGATTCATATGGTAATATTAAATAACACATAAACTTTTTTCTAAATCCTTGTTCTATTTATGAATTATGCGTCTCTCCTGCATTTCTTCTTATGAACAGTATATTATTTATAATCCAGGTCATTTATTTAATTAAAGTCCTTTGCTGCATCCAATTATAGCTATGCCTCCAGTTATTGCTGAGTACCCATTTGGTATTTCTGGACTGCAGCTCTCTATTATTATCTGTCCTGCAGACGCTCCTGCATAGATCTTAATATACTTTATAAGATCCATAACCTCCAGAGGCACTACAGTATATTCAGGTACTAATAGGGCTATAACTCCGAGGCTGAATTGCAGATGCTTTCTATGGATTCTCAGGGCTATACTAGTGAATGAACGCTGTGCAGCCTCAAGGGATTCTTTTTTCTTCAGCCTCTCTAGATCTAACACTGGTATTGTTTTCCATAACCGTGATAGGGTATCCAAACCCCTAGGTGGTTTTTCAGGATCTATTAGAATCATGATCTCAACGTCCCCAGAACCCTTCTTGGGATCTATTCCCACATCTCTAAGAGCATCAACAATATCCGAGGGGAATAGATTCTCCTTTTCTCTAGCATCTAGATAGATTCCCTCCACATCTAGTCCATTATATTTGGTATCGGTTCTGGGGTCTATATAGATCCTCATGACAGATCCACAGCCTGTTCTCTATTTCTATTATTACCACCAAAAGCCTTATAACCGCCACTATTCTCGTAGCCCTGTTCTCTAGGGTTAGGAGTATTGGAACACCAATATACAATCTTGTTTTTTTACCTATGTGAAGAGTTATGATGACTGCTCCTCGCCTTGATGGGCAAGGGTTCTATCCTCACTAGGGCTTGCATCATCTCTCAGAGCCTCTCACAGGGGCTTTATTATGAATCAGGATCGTCGCCAGCTTCGCGTGTGCAGGTCTCATCCCTGCTATGGTTGCCCACACCCAAATCCAGGAATGAGGCAGTAGAGGGTTTATAGGCTTTCTCATCATTAGAATCCCTAGGGCTCCCCGCTCAAGTGTGTGAGGCTTCAAAGCCATGGTGAGGGTTATACTGGATATGGATCCTGGTGTTGATGATGCCGTTGCCCTTGCTATGGCTGCAAGATCTAGGGATCTGGAGATCCTTGGTGTAACAGTGGTTTCTGGGAATGTATATGTTGATAAGGGCGTTGTAAACGCTCTAAGAGTTCTGGACTATATTGGGATGAGCAGTGTTGATGTATATAGAGGCTCTGAGAAGCCCCTGCTTAGGGATCTTGTAACTTCTGAGCACATACACGGCATGGATGGACTGGGAGATTCTGGGATCCCAATATCCAGTAGAAGCGCTAGGAGCACTGATGCGGTTAGGTTTCTTATAGAGACCCTATCTAGGGAGAGGGCTTTTGTAGTAGTTACGGGTCCTCTCACAAATATAGCTAGGGCTCTTCTAGCAGAGCCCTCTATTTCTGGGAATATCGAGGAGCTCATAATAATGGGAGGAGTATTCGGGCTGTCGGAGTATGGTGTTGGTAATGTAACGCCATATGCTGAGTATAACTTCTATGTGGATCCGGAGGCCGCTAAGATCGTCATTAGGTCTGGTGTGAGGCTGAGGATTGTGAGCCTAGATGTAACACAGAATCCGAGGGCTAGGATGACCAGAGAGATCTCCAAGAAGATCTTGGGGATCGGTAGTAAGGCAGCGGAACTAATATATAGAATAACAAAGAATCCTATAGAAAGGCATGGGCACTTCGAGCTCCACGATGCCATAGCTATGGCATCTCTTCTAGACCAGAGGGTGGTTCGATATAGAGAGGCTTATATATCGATAGACACATGCATGGAGAGGGGTAGGAGTATATTGCATATAGAGAGAGAACACAGTGACGGGAGAGCCTATGTTAGCTACTCGATAGATTCTGAGAGGTTCTATGAGATCCTGCTACAGCTACTATGAAGCTTTCCTCAACCACGGTATTTTTACTTGGTCTTAGTTATTTCTAATTCTTTGAGTGGGATTAACCTATGGTGTGAATTCACCAGCTTCGCACACACCTCGTGGAGCTCTCATCCGAGAGAAACCTTAGCCCAATGTTTATTGAACTGATATAGTATCTAAGATAACCCCACACTCTAGCTTGGCTAGTCCTATCTGGATCTTAACCATTCTCACCCTCTTCTCTCCTCTTACTGCAAAGCGGATCACAGGGGAGTATAACCAAGGATAGAGTTTCTTGTGAATGTGTCTACTGAGGATGAGAAGGTCTCTGATATCTATGCAACTTGTAATGGCTGTTATTTAGCATCTCTACTAGCTTTTCTATGCTTCATTGATGGATTCTATGCCTTAGAGTTATCTTCTTAACTTTATAGGCTAGCTTTCTCTTCCCTCTATAGATGTTCCCTATAGCCCTTGTAGGATTCCTTATCCATCCCCTATGTGTTTTCACCTCGATAACCCATTATTTTCTACAATCCTGAGAATCAGAAGAGATCATCGTTATCTTCCTCACCCCGGTTTATCGGTTCCGGGTAATCTTTTTTCCAATTCCATGAATGACTTGGTTCTCTTAATAAATTCTCTATAGCATCCCTCGATAATCCTAGTCGGCGATCAATGATATCTCTTCCTAGATTTATTGTAGAAGAGCATGTGCAAGGTGAATTGAGACTTTCTATGCACCATAGCTTAGTAAAGCATCTCCTATAGCATGCTCCTATAAGCCTTGATAATCTCTCTAAGGGCTTGATCATTCTATCTGCTAGTCTATCCCTCTAGAATCATTGTGTGTCTAAGGGTGTTTTCAACTGGGTGTTCAAGGCTTCTCTATATATCCTATCGAGTAATCATGTGCGAACAAAAATATTTAAGTATACTGTTAAATCAGAAACAGCCTGTGGAATATAGTTAAGAAAAAATCTAGTGATCTGATCTGGGGAATATTTCTGCCAGCCTATCTCCTGAAGATCAGTGCCAGGTTGGATCCGCTGATGCTATTGCCACTACTAGATATGCTAGTACTCCCTACCTTTACCGTAACCTGTATAGTAGACCCATCTGTGAACCCAGGTAGGTTGCTCCTAACTATTTTACCACTTATGTTAACAGAATCATCGCTTATAGATACCCCACCCGTCACGTTAGCAACCAGGTGGAATACATGCTTGCTACTCCTAGCCTTCACAAGAATCATGAGGCTATAGTTACCTCCCTTCTTTGTTAGAACCAGGCTTGCAAGATCCTTTGTAGTAACATTAGTAATACTCGATGAGGTTATGTTCACAAGATCTGTTAGTATTACCTTAGGTATATGGAAAGACTTGTGGCCGTTGTGATGACTGTATGATTCCTCATCGTCATCCTCCCTATATAGCTTGGCCTTCCTGATATAGTTTTCAACATCACTTATAGATTCATCCTGTGCCTGAGATAATGTGTGGGTCTCCTCAGAAGCTGTTGCCCTAGTCTTAGCAATAGAGAGAGCTGACACAGCTACTGGATATCCGAGCCCTATTGCTAGAGCCGCTAGAAGGCCTACCACCAGGATTTTCCTCATATCTATCGACACCATATCTCTCCCCAAGTATAGGCTATCCCTAGCCCTTACTTAAGGTACACTGCGGCTCCCTATTTTCCTATGAAAGACTTTGTTCCATTCTCGCAGAACAGTAGATAAAAAATAGAGATACATGGAATCGATAACTTACCTTTTATTTATTTATAGCTAATATGAAATATCTTTTGAGAGAAAAACCATTAATGATCTATGGGGTGTGCAAAGTCATGGACATCTTTCGGGTGTTTCGTTTCCTTGGGATCCTAGTTTGATAACCTCGGAGACCGGTAAACCCATAGCCCCTGACGGCAGAAACCCGCTCTATTGGGCTAGGATCATTTATCAGTTTTTTACCCACAGCCATATTCATTAGGAAGAAAAGTCTGGGTAGTTGATTGTGAGATGCCGAGGGGTTTGTAGTCCCCCCGAGGGGATTCGAACCCCTGACCACCCGGTTTCCGCGCCCAACCCCACTACAGCCGGGCGCTCTGCCACTGAGCTACGGGGGGCTCTAATTATTATATATAACGGATGCTTATTTATTTTTATTCTATCTTTTAGAGTCTCCCAATAAGTGGGCTTGTGCATAATAGATTAGGAGGTGGCTGCGGTGGAGCAGGCTAGGAGGCTTAGATCGCCTATAGTTGTGGTGTTAGGGCATGTTGATCATGGGAAGACAACCCTTCTAGACAGGATCAGAGGTACTGCTGTTGTTAAGAAAGAGCCCGGTGAGATGACACAGCATGTTGGTGCTAGTTTTGTGCCAACCCATGTTATAGACTCGATCGCTGAGCCCCTTAAGAAGTTCATAAAGTTCAGGCTGAGGATCCCGGGGCTTCTGTTCATAGATACTCCTGGGCACGAGGCATTCGCAAATCTTAGGAGGAGGGGCGGGTCTATAGCTGATCTAGCTGTCCTTGTTATTGATATCATAGATGGTGTGAAGCCCCAGACTGTTGAGAGCATCGAGATCCTGAGGGATAGGGGGGTTCCCTTTATCGTTGCTGCAAACAAGATAGACAGGATCCAGGGGTGGAGGTCTTCTGAGAATGTCAGCTTCATGGAGAACATGAAAATCCAGGATAGAAGGGCTCTGGATCTCCTTGATAGATATATATACACAATAGCTGGGAGCCTATCAAGCCTGGGGATAGAGTGTGATAGATTCGATAGAGTTAGGGATTTTAAAAGGGTTATCCCCATAGTCCCGGTCTCTGCAAAGACTGGGGAGGGAATCCCAGAGCTCTTGGCAGTGCTTGCCGGGATAGCCCAGCAGTTCCTAGAAGAGAGGCTTAGATATGCAGAGGGCCCTGCAAAGGGTGTGGTGCTAGAGGTTAAGGAGGAGCAGGGGCTCGGAACAACTATAGATGCCATAATATATGATGGTGTGATAAGGAGGGGAGACATAATAGTGCTAGGAGGCTTTGGAGGTTCTATAGTCACAAGGGCGAGGGCTCTTCTACTCCCAAAGCCCCTTGATGAGATGAGGGCCCCTAGCGATAGATTCACACCTGTCGATGTTGTCTACGCAGCTGCTGGTGTTAAGATAGCAGCCCCAGGGCTTGAGGAAGCCATAGCCGGGTCACCGCTCCTAGTTGCTGGAAGTGATGAGGAGGCTAAAGCCCTCGCTGAGAAGGTTATGGAGGAGATCGGGTCTCTGAGGATATTCTCCCAGGATGTGGCGGGCGTTGTTGTTAAGGCAGACACCCTCGGAACTCTAGAGGCCCTTGTCTCGATGCTCAAGAAGAGGGGAGTGCAGATAAGGATAGCTGATGTGGGGCCCCTAACCAAGAGGGAGGCTATTGAGGCTTCTATCGTTGCTAGGGAGAACAGATACCTTGGGGCTGTTATTCTATTCAATGTCGGGGTTAGCCAGGATGCTGAGGAGATTCTGAGAACCCATGGGGTTAAGATCTTCCCGGGTAATATAATATACAAGCTTGTCGAGGACTACCTCTCCTGGGTTGAGGAGGAGAGGAGGAGGGAGAAGGAGAGGGAGCTTGAGAAGCTTGTGAGACCTGGGAAGATGAGGATAATCCCTGGCTATATATTCAGGAGAAGCGATCCAGCTATAGTTGGTGTGGAGATCCTCGGAGGTGTTGTTAGACCAGGCTATCCCGTTATGAGGAGCGATGGAAGAAGCCTTGGTCATATAATGCAGATCCAGGATGCTGGGAAGAGCGTGCCTATAGCAAGAACCGGGATGGCTGTTGCTATCTCTATAAGGGGCGATATCCTTGTTGGGAGACATGTTGATGAGGGCGACATAATCTACACCGACATCCCAGAGACCCATGTTAATGAGCTTATAGATAAATTCTCCCAGGATCTGAGCGATGACGAGCTAATGGTTCTCAAGGAGATTATAGAGATTAAGAGGAAGACCAACAGACTGTTCGCATCGGCGTCTTATATAAAGCTATCACAGATCCTGGTTAAAAAGCAGAAAGGCTAGGCTATTCAAAGAACTTCCTCGGGATTAGATCTATATTGCTCCTTATAGCCTTAACACTATCATCAAGCAATAGCTTCTCCTCACTGGTTAGTGGGAGCTCTATTATCTTCTTAACACCCCCTCTACCAAGCACTGCTGGGAGGTTTACACACACATCTCTATAGCCATACTCCCCATCTAGGCAGACGCTTGCTAGGAATACTCTATTCTGATCCCTCTTTATAGCCTCGGACATCAGGGCAAGCCCGGCACCGGGGCCATAGCTAGAGCTATAACCCCTAAGCTCTATGATCTTGGCACCAGCCTGTATAGTCTCTCTTGTGATCTCCTCTATATCCTCTCTCCTCAGCAACTCGGTTAGGGGCTTCCCCATAACCGTTGATAGCCTGGGGAGTGGGAGCATCTTCTCACCGTGTTGCCCTATCACTATAGCCTCTATAGAGGCTGGAGATAGCGAGAGCTTCCTTGATATGTAGTACTTCATCCTACCAGCATCTAGAACACCGCTGAAACCAATAACCCTGCTCCTTGGGAACCTAGTTACTCTATATAGGAGATATACCATCGAATCGAGAGGATTGGTTGTTATTATGGTGACAGCGTTTGGTGCGTACTCGACAACATTTCTCGCAATCTCTGCAACAACCTCTGCATTCTTAGCAACAAGCTCTTCCCTGGTCATCCCAGGCCCTCTAGGGAAGCCGGCTGTTATTAGCACAAGGTCAGAGCCGCTCATATCTCTATAGTCGTTAGATCCCGTGATGCTGACATTCTTACCAAGTATGGAGAGAGCATGGGCTAGATCCAGAGCCTCGCCCTGGGGTCTCCCCTTTATAACATCGATCAATACTATATTGTCGAGCTCCATCATCGATATATATATTGCTGCGGCAATACCAACCCTTCCAGCACCTATTATTGCAATCATGCTAGACCCTCAATTTATAGTAGTCCTAGAAGGTATAAATCTGATTATGCTAAACAAACCAGCATGGTTCCTTAAGATCTTATGCCATATTGATCGAAATAAAGAGTGGAAAAAACTAGGCACTACTAGATACGATTTTCTCATATATAAACCGAATAGCCTCGGAATAGACTCTAACCCTGTTTCTAACCTTTGAGATCCCGTGGCCCTCGTCCTCAAGCCTTATATATCTAACCTCAATACTCTTGTTTCTGAGCGCGTTAACCAACTGCTCAGCCTCTGATACAGGGACTCTGGGGTCTCTTGCGCCGTGTATGACCATTAGCGGGGCCTTTATTCTATCTATATATGATATTGGGCTGAGCTTCATCATTATATCCCCATGGATCTCTGGATCGCCGTATTCTGTGATTCTATATTTCCTTCGCCACGCTCCGGTGTTTCTTATGAAGGTAATAAGATTCACGATCCCAACGATTTCGACGCCGCATCTCCATAGATCCGGGTATTGTGTTAGCATCATAAGAGTTAGATACCCCCCATACGATGCTCCCATAACACAGAGCCTAGTAGGATCTATATAACCCCTCCCAGATAGGTTTTCTATGGCGTGGTATACATCATATACGGTACCCATTCTCTTATCAACATCATCTAGATGTATGAATGTCTTGCCATATCCTGAGGAACCCCTATAATTTGGAGAAACAATAGCTATGCCCAGGGATAGGAGGGCTTGCTGTACCCTGTTAAACACCACCCGCTCCTGAGACTCTGGGCCTCCATGGAGGTATATAACGGCAGGAGGCTTATCCCCAACTGGTTTTCTCGGCCTGTATAGGAGCCCGTGGATCTCTAGGCCATCGAATGATCTGTACCTGAACATTTCGGGGGATACGAAGCTCTCCTCAGAGACCCCTATCCTTGGCGAGTATGTAACCCTCTCCAAAACCCCCACGTCATTTAGTATAAATACCTCCTGCCCATGCTTTGGGGAGTTTATTGAGAGCACCATACCCCCGCTATATAGGTCTATATCGTCCACCACGCCCCATATTCTAACAGCCTCTCTGGATCTCTTATCCTCGAGTGTGTAGATCTTGATGGTGCTTGCCCCACCCTCGTTGACAACATATGCTATCCTCCCATCCCTGTAATCGATCTTCTCGATATCCCACTCCTCAGTCACTATATATTTCCAAACCCGCTTCTCCAGATCATATATAGCTATCCCCGTGAACTCTCTATCCTGGTTAGTTATGAATATGAGAAACCTGTCATCAATTGCTATAGGATTTGTGTTTAGCGACTCTCCAGAGTGTCTTGTTAGGTTTATAGATCCACCATCATCTCTCCTTACCAGCATGAGATCCGTGTCCTGGTACGTGTTCATCTTAACAGCTAGCAGGAGGTTATCATCGATCCACCTGGATGGGTTGATCATACCATCATTCTGGAGGATCATTATAGATCTGCCTGAGATCAGGTCATACACATATAGATCGAAGTCAACACCATTCCTAGCATTAGAGCTATAACTGAGAAACCTACCGCTAGGGCTCCACTCCCCGAGATTATTTATGCTACCATTCTCCCCACTGGCAAGCTTAATGCTATCCCCCCTAGCAATATAGATCGACCAGTGCTCATCCCCATCAACATCAGTGGAGAAAGCTATATAGCCAGCAGGCGAGATCCTATAGCTATTGATCCTCCTATCCCATGGGAGAACGAGATCATACCTATAGCCCTGAGGCTCCCTATAGGCTCTCCAGAGCACCTGCTCTCCAGTGAGATCGCTGAGATAGTATATAGCCCCGTCGAACTCGCTATATCTACCGCTTGTTGCATATCTTATAGCCATATACCTTTTAACCAGGTTCTCTATCTCACCGAGCATCTGGGCACCATGTTATCAATATTGATGAGAATATAAATGGCTACCAGAATCTATAGATAAGGAATACCTTATCAAATAATAGCATGCCAGCTTTCAGCAATAAGCCTCCCACCCCTCAAGAACCTAGGGCTGGGGGCGCGATGACCTCTCCCCATCCTAAAGGGCGAAGCTCCCTAGGGTGGCTTACTGGTTTGTGGTTTACTGCTTTCATTGTCCCTTCAGAGCTACTGGTTTCAAGCATCTGAATTGCTCAATTCATCCAGATATAGGCTTTGGCTGGTCTCTCTAAAGGGCAAAACTTGCTGTTGTTATGGTATAACACTCGGGCTCATGGCTATAGAGCATTGCTTATAAGCTGGAGAGTGGTTATAATATAAGGTGTAGCTGTGTTGGCAATATATTATGGCTTCAAGACTGATTTTAACGAGTATGAGAGACAGGCCCTTAGAGAAGCCCTTGGGGATATGAGAGGGGGTGTTGTTGTCAAGCTGTTTTTGAGCGACAGGTGTGATTTCTGCAAGCAGACTAGGCAGATGCTGGAGACTATAAGGGATGAATCTCCTGAGGTTAATGGGGCGAGGCTTGTTGATCTCAGGATCTATGAGGAGGAGATAGATACAGAGGAGATTAGGAGATATAACGTAAATAGATTCCCAACGATAATTCTTCTAGAGGGGGCTATAAAGTACTACGGGATCCCTGCTGGAGAGGAGATAAGGGCTTTTGTAGAGACCCTCATAAGGATTAGCCAGGGCGATAGTGGGCTTAGCTCAGAGACTATAGATGGTATAAAGAAGATCCCAGGGGATGTTGTTATAGAAACCATTGTGACGCCTTCATGCCCGTACTGCCCATACGCTGCCCTCATGGCCAACATGTTTGCGTTCGAGGCATATAGGGCAGGTGCTAGGAATGTTACCTCTATAGTTGTTGAGGCCTATGAGAATATGGATATAGCCCAGAAATATGCTGTCAGCTCGGTGCCAGCTGTTGCTATAAATGGGAGGGTTGAGTTCATAGGAGTACCATACGAGGATCAACTACTAGAGGTTCTTATGAAAAGGGCTAGGCCGAGGCAGAGAAGCGGCGAGAAGCTGAGGGATATTATAAGGGATATTATAAAGGAGATGGATGAGGAGAAAACAGAAAAGCAGGGTTCTAGATAGAGGCTTTAACCACGCTACCGTAATCAACATCCTTGGATACAACAACTCCCGGGTATATTATCGAGTAGGCCCCTATCTTAACACCGGGTAGTATCGATGTGTTTATCCCTGTCTTCACATGCCCCCCTATGAAGGCTCCCAGCTTAACCCTACCACTGCTTATCCTCTCACCCCTCACCCACACCTTTACCGGCTGCTCGTCGAACCTGAGGTTAGCAACCAGTGTTCCAGCGCCGAAGTTTATCTCCTCACAAACCACAGAGTCTCCCACATAGCTTAGATGGGGGATCTTGGCTTTCTCGAAGATAACGCTAGCCTTTATCTCCACCGAGAACCCTATTCTAGAGCCTCTCCCTATATATGTGTATGGCCTTATATATGCTCCCGGCCCTATATCTGCCTCCTCATCGATATATGCAGGGCCCTCTATATATGTGTGCCCCTTGATCCTTGCTGTTTTAGCTATATAGACAGGCCCCTTTATAATAGCCCCATCATCCACCTCCCCTAGGATCTTCCTCTCAGAGGTCATGCTGATAGCCCTCCTATTGGCCTCGAGAACATCCCAGGGTCTCCCTATGTCCAACCACATGCTCTCATCTATTGATAGGATCTTTAGGGGCCTGCCAGAGTTATATAGGATCTCGACTAGATCTGTGAGCTCGATCTCACCCCTAGGGGATTCCTGAAGCCTGTCAAGGTATCCCATGGCTCTAGGATCTAGCCTGTAGATCCCTGCGTTTATGAGAGCTCTCTCCCTAACCTCTGCTGGCGAGGGCTTCTCAAGTATTTTAACAGCCTCTCCAGATCTCTCCACTATAACTCCATAGTTCCATGGCTCGCTGTGACTTACACCAACTATTAGTGGAACCCTAGCCTCAGAGACCTTCTTTATAACGCTATAGTCCACATATAGATCTCCATATACTACTATGCTCTCCTCGGTAACAAGGCTCGAGGCTGTTGCTAGAGCATCCCCGCTTCCTCTCTCCTCCTTCTGCCTAGCGATCTCTATATCGACTCCAAGTGATCCCGCGACCTCTTTAACATGCCTAGAGAGGAGATCCCCCATATATCCTGTGACAATTATGAATCTCCTAATACCGCTCTCATATCCAGCCTCTATTAGTCTCTGCACTATCGTCTTGCCAGCCACTATAACCATGGGCTTTGGCCTTGTATCTGTTATGGGTTTCAACCTCTCGCCCTTTCCTCCCGCTAGTATGATCATCTGCATCTATACCCCAGCCCCTCTGGCCTCGAACCTCTCGATCTTCTCCAGAATCCTTCTACTCTCCTCCCTAAGCCTCTCTAGATCCTCCCTAACCTGTCTATACTCGGCACCCTTCTCCAGGGAATCCCGGATCCTCTTAGCAGCCTCCCTAGCCCTTCTCCTAACAAACCCAATAGGATCTCTATCAGCCAGCTCGTCGAGAACCTCTAGGAACCCGGGGCTTTTTATCTCCTCCATGGCAGAGATCGCTGCTATCCTAACCCTATGGCTGGGATCTCTTTTAGCAACCTCTACAAGCTTCTCAACAACATCCCCCCTTCCAGGGAACCTGCCCAGGGAGCTTGCTGCTGCAACCCTAACCATTGTGTGTTTATCCAGCTCGAGGTATCTATCTATGATCTTGAGGCTCTCATCCCCACCCAGGTGCGAGAGCCCCTGTATAACTCCCCTGGTTATGATCTCAACATGGCTGGGGGTATCCAGGTATTTCACAAGCTCGCCATATGCCCAGCCAACCCTTGTCTTGCCCAGCGATGTTGCTGCTGATGCTCTAACATAATAAGTCTCGCCAGGGTTGCTCAGGATCTCTAGAAGGGCCCTCGCAACCTCCTCATCGCCTCTAAAGTTTCCTAGAGCCTCTGCAACAGCTCTCCTAGCCCTCGGGTTCTCAACCCTCTTTAGAGCTGTTAGAAGGGTTCTCTTAGCATCCTCACCACCTATCTTCCCAAGGGCTCTGGCGATCTCTGCCTGAACTCCCCAGAATCTCTCCCTCTCAAGGGCTTCTGATAGGATCTTAACAACCCTCGATCCAGATCTCTTCGAGAGTCCCTCTATTGCCAGCAGCTTGCAATATATATGCCCATCTCCGAGCATCCTCCCAAGAACCTCTACATCATCCTCAACCTCGAATACAGCGAAGACATCAAAATCTGGGTTGGGGCACACATATTCCGGCTCTCTATCGAGTTCTATAGAGACTGTTCTCTCCCTCTCAGCCATCAATATGGTTCTCTCAATATAGCCCCCGCTATGCTTTATCAGGAGCCTTACAGGGATCCTGTATACCTCTAGGCTATCCTGCCCCTGGGCCTGCTTGAGGCTTATCCTTAGAAGACCCTCTCTGGGATCATAGCTGGTCTTAACCCTTGCAACAGGGTGTCCCGAGCTGTAGAGGTACTGGTCGAAGAACCACTCGAGATCCCTTCCAGAGGCCTCCTCAAAGGCCTTCCTCAGATCCTCTGTATCTGCATTCCTAAACCCATACCTCTCTAGAAAGGTCTTCAGGGCTTTTCTGAAGATCTCCTCGCCAACGAGGTTTCTTAGCGTGTGGAGCACCAGGGCTCCTTTTGGGTATGAGTGTGAGTCGAACAGCTCGTCTGGGTCCTTATAGATCCTCATAACTATGGGTCTAGAGTACCTTCTATACTCCTCGAGATAGGATTTGAGATCGCTGTATAGCTCGTATATAAACTCATCCTCACCCTTATCCTTTCTAGTATATAGAGCCTCTAGATATGTTGCAAAGCTCTCGTTAAGCCATATATTGCTCCAATCCTTGCATGTAACCAGATCTCCGAACCACTGGTGAGCAAGCTCGTGGGCAACCAGGGGGTCTGATGAGAACTCCTTGTGGGCTATATCATCATGGAGGGTCCATTCTGTTAAGAACGTTGCTGTGGCGTTCTCCATGCCACCTACTATGAACTCCTTGAGACATACCTGCGTGTAGCTTTTATACGGATATCTATAGCCTAGATACTCGCTGAAGAACCTTATCATATCAGGGGTTTTTGAGAACGAGTTCCTCGCAAGATCCCTGCTACCCTTTGGAACCAGGTATCTGAGCCTTATCCCATCAACATCCTCCACAATCTCATCAAAAACACCTATGGCTAGGGCTATTAGGTATGGGGGCATTGGGTGATACATTCTATAAACCCATCTTCTATAGCCGCTGCCTATATTCTCAACAGATTCCAGATCCCCGTTGCTGATAACCATATAGACCTCGGGAGCCTCTGCAATAACCCTCCAGGTTAGCCTCATGTTTGGATAGTCATATATTGGGATCCAGTATCTCGTATCCTCAGCCTCACCCTGGCTCCAAACCTGTGGATAGCCATCCTCACCCCTTGGGATTATGAAGTGCAGCCCCTTGACAGGCTTGCCCTCATAGCCTATCTCAACAGAGAATCTAGTGCCAAGCTCTCTAGGAGTCCTTATCCTGAGGATCGAGCCATCATAGCTGTACCTAGCATCAGAACCGTTGATCCTAACATACCTTATATCGAGATCAACAGCATCTAGCTCAACATACCCCCTATCATGGATCAGCTCTAAATCATGCACAACCCTCCCAACAAAGCTCCTCGACACAACATCAGTTCTAATATATATATCAGAGTGCCTTATAACAAACCAGTACTCCCTAGGATACCTAGCCTCATAGCCAGGAAACGCGAAATCCCTCCCAACCTTCAGGGGTAAGCCCTTCAACACCCTCCCCAATCACTTGAAATAATGAGCCTAATAATTATATACAGGAACATGAGGTTTGGATATAGTTTGGGCTTGGGCTCCATAGGATTTTCATAAGTTTGCATTCTATTCTCAGCCCTTGGGATTCATCAAAGTCGCGGGGCAATGCCCCTTTCATATCTCTCCTTAGCGGGATAACCCTAACCACCTGGGGGTTATAACCCTAGCTGGGGAACCCACATCCTGGGGTAGATGTTCAGGGATGCGTTTAGCAATCTATATCGAGTCCGAGCCTCTCGCGCTCAAAGATCTTGTCTGTCTTTCGGGATATCCATCAGCATTTGGGACAAGATCTCGAGGTTAGATGATGATTCATAAACTAAATTTACAAAAAACCTGAAAGCCTCGTCCCTTTAGGGCGGGGATGAAGATTTAGAGGCCTTCTAGAGTTTAATCTTTTTGGAGCCCGGGATGATGGGCTCCTGGGGGAGTTCTGGCCCCCTCACTGCCCCCTAAATGACAGATGTAAACCCGAATAGATGGGGGAACCGATGAACAGCTAAAAGATATATTAGAATTGAAAGCATTATGATAGTAGGACCACAAACCCTCCCGCATCAGCGGGTGGGGTGGAGATTGAAAGGGGAGGAGGTCAGAGTTAGCTTCCCACCATTTCTAACGATCTTCGGGAAGCTATATCCCCACTCAATATTATCCCAGATCAAATCCATAGCCTTCTGTAGATCACCAATATACCATGTTATCAGCCCCTAACCCTATTATCCCTAACAAACACAGAGTATGACCTCACAAGCTCAAGGGTCTTCAACGAGTCTCTCTACATGCAGGGTATTAGCTTCTATAGCCCTATCCAAGAAACTCAACATCTACCCTTATAAACCAATATGAAACCCAAAACAGCTCATGCTAGGGCGATGGTTATAGTGAATATTGTGAAATGGTTTTATTCTATCTAGTATTTTAGTTTAGGGGAGCTAGTTGAATATAGCTGTGCTTGTTAAGGTTGCTCTTGATACTTCTTATATTAGGGTTGATCCAAGTAATAGGGTTCTTTTTGATGAGATCCCTATGAGGATTAGTGATATTGATAGGAATGCTGTTGAGGAGGCTCTTAGGATCAAGCAGCAGGGTCTCGCATCCAGGGTTTCCGCCTTCACGGTTCTCACTTGGGGCTCTAACCCTAAGAGGGTTTCCGAGGCTCAGAACCTGTTGAGGGAGGTTCTGGCTATGGGTGCTGATGAGGCCTATCTATTCTCAGATCCTGGTGTATCTATATCTAGCCAGCTCTATACATCCAGGATTCTCGCATCGATGATCAGGAGATCGGGTGATTATAGCCTAATCCTCTCTGGGGAGGCTAGCATTGATGGCTACTCATCCCAGGTTCCTTGTAGGGTTGCTGAGGAGCTGGGTCTCCCCTGTGTATCCTATGCCAGGAGGATAGAGCTTAGGGAGGGCTTTATAGTTGTTGAGAGGGATCTTGAGGACTACGCAGAGGTTGTTAGAACAAGGCTGCCGGCGGTTGTTACAGTTACTAGGGAGATAAATGTTCCAAGGCTGCCGACACTCCTCCAGATCAGGCTTGCCATGAAGAAGCCGATAAATATGGTGTCTCTAAAGGATCTCGGGATTCAGGAGATCGGGAGGATCCATGAGAGAGCTGCCGAGGGGGTTAAGATGCAGAGGAAGAACATAATGATAGAGGGTAGAAGCGTTGAGGAGAAGATTGAGAAGCTCTTAGAGATGCTAGCCAGGGAGGGTATAGATCTGACTAGGAGGTGAGGAGAATGAGAATCCTCCTAGTAGGCAGGATAACAGAGCTCCAGGGCCTAGCAGGCTTCGTCTACCCGATAGCCGGATCATCACAGGTAGATGCTCTAATCCTAGGAGAGGCTGGGGAGAAGGAGCTCCAGGGCCTAGGGGTATCGAGAGCCTATATAGCTGATAATGCAGACCCAGGCTATTCCGATGATATTGTGGAGGCTGTTAGGGAGATCCTTGGGAGGAACAGCTATGAATATATAATCCTAGCCTCATCAAGGATCAACAAGGAAGCCGGCTCAAGAATAGCCCAGAGGATAGGGGGTCCAGCAATAACTGAGGCATCGTCATGCTATCTAGAGGGGGGAAAGCCTGTTTTTGTTAGAAGCATCATGGCAGGCAAGGCCATATCTAGGGAAACCATAACACCCCCCGGGGTTGTGGTGGCTCTAATAGGTGGTGGGGGCAAGAGCCTGAGTAGCAGGCTCGAGGCGATAGAGAGGATCAGGATCTCTGGTGAAAGGAGGATAGAGGTTATAGAGAGAAAACCAAAGCAGAGGGGGAGTGTGAGGCTGGAGGAGGCGGAGATAATAGTCTCTGTTGGAAGGGGCTTTAAATCTAGAGAGGATCTCTCTATGGCATTCAAGCTAGCAGAGCTAATTGGAGCCCAGGTGGGGTGTTCTAGGCCTATAGCTGCAGATTTAAAGTGGCTCCCAGAGGAGCACTGGGTGGGGCTTTCCGGCAAGAAGGTTAGGCCTAAGCTCTATATGGCTATAGGGATCTCTGGGCAGCCTCAGCATCTAGCGGGAATAATGGACTCTAAGATCATTGTTGCTATAAATAAGGATCCAAACGCACCTATATTCAAATACGCAGACTATGGAGTGGTCGAGGATCTATACCAGCTAGTGCCAAAGCTGATAGAGAGGCTTAGCAGAAGATAGAAGCCAGCATATTTAGATATCTAGCTAAGGCTATATATTAAAAAACCACTCATAACAGATTACATGGTTATAGAAGGCTGGGGGGTTCTCCTCTCCCTACCACTCTCCTCGCCAGCCCCAGCACCTGTTCTCATCATTGTCAGCATTGTTAGCGGGTTCAGCTTACCCTCTTTGAGCATCTTCTCAGCCTGTTCTCTAAACATGGATGTGTGCTTCACATCTAGCTCTAAGAGTTCTTGGAGCATCTTATATGTTGCGTTCCAAACCTCTAATAGGCTCTCCCTACTTAGGTTTGCTAGTATCAGCGGATCTTGTAGCCATTGGTCAAAGGCCTTTATTGTTCTGCTCATATGCTGGAAGGCAGCTCTTGTTGCTAGTATTAGTTCAAGCCTGTCCAGGGATTCTCCCTTCTTCTTTATCTCCTGATCTATGTTTCTAAATAGATCTGCTGTTTTCTTCTGCATCCCAACCCATTCGTCGAGGTTGTGAAGGAAGTACTGAGCCATCTTCAGACCCTCTAGCTATAATATGGGTTAACAGAGATATAAGCTAATATGGAGCCCTTGCAGGATATAAGCTCCCAATCCACCATCTATGTGGGCATTGTTGCGGGATTTTGTTATCCTCGTTGATCACCCCCTCGCCAGGGCTATTCTGACAATGCTTAGGGATAGGAGAACAGATCAGATCAGCTTTAGAAAAGGGCTTGTGAGGCTTGGGAGAATTATAGGGATGGAGATGACTAGACACCTAGATGTTGAGAAGATATATGTTGAGACACCTCTGGGGGTTCTTGCAGAGGGTATAAGGATACCTGATATGGAGAATGTCGTGATTATAAGCATACTGAGGGCTGCCATGCCAATGGTAGAGGGGCTTATAAAGATATTCCCAAGTGCTAGGCAGGGCATTGTTAGTGCTAGGAGGGTTGAGGAGAGGGGCATGTCTCCCTCATATGAGTTCGAGGTTGAGATCCACTATATAAAGATCCCGAGGATATATGAGAGGGATACGCTGATAATAGCAGACCCTATGTTCGCAACGGGATCCACTATGATGGCGGTTGTTGAGAGGGTTGTTAGGGATACACAGCCCAAGAGGATCTTCTTCTCAACGGCTATATCAACAAACATAGCCATAGAGAGGCTGAGGAGATATCTCTCTGATAGAGGGTTACTTGATAGATCAAGGCTATTCACCGTAGCAATAGATCCAGAGGTTAATAGCAAGGGCTACATAGTCCCAGGGCTTGGAGATGCTGGTGACAGGGCCTTTGGCCACGGCTAGCTCAATATAAGAGCCTCCAAGCATCATTATAGATAGCTGAGGCACCTATTTTGGCTCTCGAGCATCCCTCAAGAGATATATTTGGGAGATCTGCTAGAACACTTCTCGAGCACCAAATAATCCTGGGTGTAACGTCGAGCATATCCCAATATAGATCCATAGATCTAGCTAGGGAGCTTATGAGGAGAGGGGCAGAGGTATACCCAGTACTGTCTCCAAAGGCTGCGGAGCTAATATCGCCAGAGATGTGGAGGTGGGCAACAGGGCACAGGCCTTTCGTGAAGTTTGCAGGGGAGCTTGGGCATATATCGCTAGCTAGGAGGGCTAGCGCTATGGTGATAGCACCGGCTACCGCTAACACTATAGCCAAGATAGCCCACGGAATTGCTGATACCAGTGTGACCCTCCTAGCCCAGGTTATGGTTGGAATGGGGAAGAGGGTTATCCTGGTTCCTGCTATGCACGAGCCAATGTATAGATCCCCCTCGCTTGTTGATGCCCTAAATAGGTGTAGAGATATGGGGATCCATATCCTCCCACCTGTTATAGAGGAGGGTAAGGCCAAGATCCCTGCGGTATCCTTCATAGCCGACAAGGTTGAGGCCTCGATCCTAAGGGGGGAGGATCTAAGGGGTGTGAGGATACTCGTAACAGCCGGACCCACTAGAGAGCACCTAGACCCTGTGAGGTTTCTCAGCAACCCCAGCAGTGGGAAGATGGGTGTTGCTATAGCCTCTGAGGCCTCCTACAGAGGGGCCTCGGCAACCCTTATACATGGCCCCATATCGATCCCGATACCGCCCTGGCTGAAGACTGTCGAGGTGGTTAGTGCTGAGGACATGCTGAGGGCTATTGAGAAGGCTATAGATGATGAGAGGCCGGAGGCCATAGTTCTATCGGCAGCGCCTGCTGACTTTAGATTCTCTAGGAGAGAGGCTTCTAAGATATCTAGCGAGCATGGAGCCCCGGAGGTGAGGCTCGAGCTCACACCAAAGATTGCTGAGCATATTAGGAGGAGGGCTTCTGAGACCCTCATAGTAGGCTTCGCCGCGGAGACTGTTGATAGTGAGGAGGAGCTCGTTGAGAGAGCCTATAGAAAGCTCAGGAAATACGGCTTCGACTATATAGTTGCAAACTATGTTGGGAAGCCTGGAACGGGTTTTGGCTATGATACTGACGAGGCTATAGTGCTAGACTCCAGCGGGAAGATCATTAGCAAGGGCTATATGCTTAAGAGGGAGTGGGCTAGGGTTGTGGTTGATATAATAGCCAAGACTCTTGGTAGGAATAGGGAGATCTAGCTCTGCCTTCATAAGCTGTTTTGGGTTTCATATTGGTTTAAAAGGTCTGTTAGCGATTTTTAGAGCCCCACAATGTGGGTTGAGGCCAAAGAGGGGCTCACACAGAGAGGAGAGAAAACCAGGATGAAGGGGTTTCCCCACAGCTGTGGGTAGGGGTCGCCCAGAGTGGGTAGAGCTCGGTGATATGGATCCCGATGAAGAGGGATCTTGAGGGCGGTGAGACCAAGGGAAGAGGGCTTGGTAAACACCAAGCCCAATGAAACCCGAACCCCGTGGTGTTTAAAAGCACACTAGGTAATATTCAGCTAGGCAGGTGCCGGCTATGGCATGTGTTGAGGAGGGCTCTCAGGCTCCTGACTTCGAGCTATTGGATCAATATGGAAGGCCATTTAAACTATCCAGCGCTAGAGGAAGATATGTTGTTCTATACTTCTACCCTAAGGCCATGACAAGGGGGTGCACCATAGAGGCTATAGAGTTCAGGGATTCCTATAAGAGGATATCAGATCTCGGCGCCCTGGTGGTAGGGGTCTCTAGAGACGGGGTTGATGATATAAGGAGATTCACTGAAAGATATAGCCTTCCATTCACGCTGCTATCAGATCCAGAGGGTAGGGTTATAAAGCTGTACTGCGTCCAGGGCCCCTTCGGCATAGCTAGGAGGGTTACTTTCCTGATAGACGATAGGGGTATTGTTAGGAGGAAGTGGGGTAAGGTCAATCCCCTCGGCCATGCTGCCGAGGTTATAAGGGCTATAGAGGAGCTAAGGGGTGGCTAGATGCTAAGGTGCTCTGTATGTGGCAAGGTCTTTCCAGAGGGGCAGGGTATTGTTATAAGGGCTGGGGGCAGGGATCTGGTTTTCCATAAGAAGACATGTGCGGTGAAGTTCTTAAGAGAGCTCCTACCCCTCCTAGGGGGCGAGTGCGGGGGTGCGATAGATTCTGTGCTCAAGAGCTTTGAGAGATCTATTGAGGAGAGGAGGAGGGAGAAAAGGATTCCCGGGGCTTAGGGGATCATAATAAATCTTTTAAACCTCTGAATTTAAATTATTTAAATGGCGACGTTGTTGAGAATAATAGCTAGCGCTAGTGAGGATAGCGAGTCGGAGTGTATGGGTGGAGAGGACCTAGAGGTTGTATCTCAGCTGCATCCAGAGATCTCTAGAATGATCTGTGAGAGGGGTTGGAGGAGCCTCACACCGGTTCAGAGGATGGCTATTCTAAGAATACTAGCAGGTGACAATATCCTGGCCATGGCGCCGACTGGCCATGGTAAGACTGAGGCTGCGCTCCTCCCAATACTATCGCTAATGCTTAGAGAGGGCGATGGTGGGAAGGGTGTGAGGGTTCTCTATATAACCCCTCTTAGGGCCCTTATAAACGATCTTACAGTGAGGATCGAGTGGTGGGCCTCTAGACTCGGCTTCAAGGTTGGGAGGAAGCACGGCGATGTTCCACAGGTTGAGAGGATGAGGAGGCATAGAGAGATCCCTGATATCCTTATAACAACCCCCGAGAGTCTTGAGATAGACCTCGACTGGTCTGTTAAGTTTAGAAAGCACTACTCGACAGTATCCTGGGTTATAATAGACGAGGTCCACGAGCTTGTTGGAACCAAGAGAGGGGCCCAGCTAGCTGTTCTTCTAGAGAGGCTCTCCCACATATCTGGCAGGGATTTCCAGAGGATAATGCTCTCAGCAACCGTTGGGGATCCTGAGGGTGTTGCCAGGTATTTTGCTGGATCCTCTGGCAGGGGGTTATCGATAGTAAGGGGAGGGGGTTATAAGGATATAAGGTTCTCGATAAGGTCTGTTGACGATTCATCGGGGGATGCTATTGAGAAGGCTATAAAGGAGGTTGCTAGGAGCATAGAGCCCCCCACACTTATATTCACAAACAGCAGATATGTTGCTGAGAGGATCTATGAGGGTCTGGAGAAGATAGGCCTTGGAAAGATGGCTGTACACCACTCCTCGGTATCCCACGAGCTTAGGGAGAATATTGAGAGGAGTCTCAGGAGTGGTGATATAGAGGTTGTTATAGCGACCAAGACGCTGGAGCTCGGGATAGATATAGGGTGTATAAATAAGGTTATCATGTTCAGACCCCCTGGCCAGGTGTCATCCCTGGTTCAGAGAACCGGGAGGTCTGGGCATAGTGTTGGCGAGGTTTCCAGAGGAGTTATAGTGGCTCTCGATGGTGTTGATGTTGTTACGGCTGCATCAATGATCTCTTTACTCTCTGAGGGCTATCTAGAGAGACCCTACATGCTTGAGAAGCCCCTAGATGTTCTTGCTAGGGAGATTGTGGGCTGGGTTCTTAGGGGCGACAGTGTTGCCCTTGATGTCATCTATAGGGTTATAAAGAGGGCCTACCCATACAGGGATCTAGAGTGGGGGTTGTTTGCAGAGGTTGTTTCAGAGCTTGTGAGGAACGGCGTGCTCGAGTATTCTGGCAACAATGTTGTCAAACTTGGGAGGGGCTTTTTCAACGTTTGGAGGTTTGATCAGAGGTGGAAGACATCTAGAATGTTCACAGAGTTTTTCACATTCATATCTGAGAACGCTATGTTTGCTGTGAGGGCTGGGGATAGGGTTGTTGGCTATCTAGATGATCAGTATGTCTTCAGGATCCTGAGGGTTGGAGATGTTATAAGGATAGGCGGCAGGCCGTGGAGGATCTCAAGGATAGATGAGGATAGCATGACTATAGATGTCACCCAGACTGATGAGAGCGAGAGCCTCATACCCCTGTGGAAGGGCGAGGCTCCCACAAGGTCTAGGTCTGTTGCTGAGAGGTTCTACGAGATCATTGCCAACGGCTTCAAGCCTCCCAGTATTCTGGATGAGGATTCTGTAGATGATATCTCCAGATCTCTGGAGGAGCTGAGATCCTGGTTCTCTAGGAACAGGATCCCGGTGCCTAGTAGGGATACGATGCTAGTAGAGGATCTTGGGGATGAGGAGGTGATCCTATACCCATTTGGCGACAAGTTGGCAGAAGCCATAGGCTATCTCCTTCTATATATAGCTTCGAAGAGGGAGGGGATGGATGTCGGTGTTAGGATAACCCCATATGGTATATCGATCAAGGCTAGGGGCACGGGGTTCAGGGATCTTCTATCAGAGATAGGATCTGGGGATGATGTTGAGGAATACATGTTTGAGGCCCTGAGGAGGAGTCCAAGGCTCTCTATAAAGATCAAGGAGATCCAGCACAGCTTCGGCTATCTTGGAAGGGTTCCTGAGGAGTCTATTGTATATAGGGAGGCTGTTAGGCAGATAATGGAGGATCTCGAGTCCGAGGGCGATCTCGAGACGTTCTTCAAAGCCATAGCAAGCGGGGGTATAAGGGTTATAAGGGTTCCTAGATCTGGCTCGCCCTCACCGCTATCTAGAAAGATCCTATCAACGCCCCATATAAGGCCGTGGCTCAAGGATGCATCCTACCTTATAGCAAAGCTTCTGAAAGGCTTTGCAATGACTGTTACAGAGATCTCGGAGGCTCTCGAGCTTCCTGAGAAGTTTGTTGAGAGCAAGCTTAAGGAGATGAGGAAGAATAAGCAGTACAGGGTTGTTCAGTTCAAGGATGTGGATACTGGTGAGTGGAGGTGGGCTTTGGCTGAGGATCTAGAGACTCTATCAAGATCGCCGGAGTTCCAGGCATGCTTCATCCCAAGGGGTATCTATGACCATGTTGAGTGCTCCCTTAAATATGATCACAGCTCTGCGCAGGTTAAGTTTGTTATAAAGACAAACGATCTGGAGGAGGGTGTTAAGAGGATCATTGAGAACACCTCGGCAGACGAGATCTACGAGGTGAGGGTAACACCAATAAATGTTCTCGGCTCAAAGGACGCCTCTATAGCATATTACAACATACCAAGAGAGGCTCTCCAGTATATAATAAGAAACGCCTTAGCATATATAGAGAAGACAAGCTCAGGCTACTAGGGACTTCTAACCTCCAGAGCCTCCACCCAGCTAGGGTTCACAGGCATGCATTTCTCGGGATCATATCTTGCCCTAGAGGGCGAGGTTTGTTGCAATTGTCAAGGGATGAAACGATCTATAAAACCTAGTAGCCGAGATCCTATTGCTCTAAAGAGCTTAGAACCTAACCATATCTCTGAGCCTTACCCCTAAGGGCGGGGAGGCATTAGCCTAGGGAGCGAGGTTTATTATAGTTGATAGAGGATCTGCCAGGATATTTTGAAGCATGGGTCTCAACAATATAGATTGGGGATCCAGAGTTCCTATATAGAGCGGCAGCGAACATAGTAATGTTGATAGAATACGTGGAAGAAGCGGAGGGGGCTGTTTCGTATTTAATGTTCAGGGTTTGGTTTATAAGCCTTGTTTTATTTTTTATTGGTAAAAGATGGTCTCTCACCGATGTGGGCTCTGCCCAAAAGGTGAGAGAGCTGGAGATGTGAGCCCCGTGCCGTTGGGCTCGAAGGAGTCCCATGACCCATCTACCATCAAGCCCGGTAGGTGGCTGAGGGCTAAGTCCCTACACTCGATCATGATTACATAAAATGATTGAAATGAAAGTGTAGGGACAAACGGTATAGGGGTCATATATATAAGGTAGGGTGTAAAAACGCCTGGGTTCTCGAATACAGCAATAAAAAGTTGTACACAACCTTGTTAGAAAATATCCCGATGCTGTTTAACGATCCCACCCGGGATTTTGTTGCCGGGATAATAGACGCCGAGGGCAATTTGCAAATACTCAAAAAAGGAAGCATAAGGCTAGTAGTGGTGAATACAAATGTGACGATCCTCAGCGCTGTACGGAGAGTCCTTGCAGATATAGGAATAGAGATTGCCATAAGGCCGTATGGTAAGCCGAAAGGAAACGAGCGGCAGAGATACCGGGTAGTTATCTACGGTAGAGGAAACGTGGAGAAAGTTCTCAAAGTAATACCTCTTCAGCACCCAAAATTCTTCTCCATTCCCCTTTTCTCTTCTCCCTCCTGGGGCCGAAAGTCCGGCAACGAGCGAGACCCCCGCCCCCAGTTGCTACCACCCCCTCCGGGGGGTGGGCACATTGGGGGGACTGCCGCCGTTTAAGGCGGAGGAAGGAGGGGGCCACGGCAGGTCAGCATAGGGATCAGTCTCATATGGGACGATCCCGCTGAAGCCCCGAAAGCCGTGGCTCTAGCGGGTTGTTTTATATATGTTTGCTTTTAATTTAAATTGGTCTGTGTAAAGTGTCTGAGGATAAGGAGATTGTGGAGAAACTAAAGCTATATTTGGTAGGCCTAATAGCTGCGGATGGTCATAAGAATAGGTATAAAGACCAAGAGTAAGCAGTTAAGGGATTGGATCATAGATGTTCTCAGAGCTCACAGCATTATTGCACATAAAGCTAATAAAAAAGATGGATATGAAGTACATATAGACACACCATTTGCGTGGAAGATAGCTAGTTTATTGTTAAATCCTCATCATAGAGAAAGGATCATGCTTATTCATGATAGTAGGTTTTTAGAATCATGAAGTCCGCCGGGGCCACGGCCGGGAAACCCCCGGGCTGCACGCGGGCTACAATGGCGGGGACAGCGGGTTCCGACCCCGAAAGGGGGAGGTAATCCCTCAAACCCCGCCGTGGTTGGGATCGAGGGCTGAAACTCGCCCTCGTGAACGCGGAATCCCTAGTAACCGCGCGTCAACATCGCGCGGTGAATACGTCCCTGCTCCTTGCACACACCGCCCGTCGCTTCACCCGAGCGGGGGCTGGGTGAGGCCTGCTCTCCCTGGGTTTCCCAGGGTGGGTGGGTCGAACCCAGCCTCTGCGAGGGGGGAGAAGTCGTAACAAGGTAGCCGTACCGGAAGGTGCGGCTGGATCACCTCCCTTTGGGGGCTTGGCTGGTGGTGTGTGGATCTGCTTCTGGGCGTGCCTCCCATATGAGGCCCTTTTGGGCTGATTCGTGAGGGGCTTTTTGCCTCTATGAGCGCTGGCAACCCACAGCATAGACCAGGCTGGCTCCTCCCTGGGGGCCATGGCACGGCGCCGCGCGGTGGATGACTCGGCTCGGGCGCCGAAGAAGGGCGCGGCAAGCGGCGAAATGCCCGGGGGAGGCGCAGGCAGCCGTCGAACCCGGGATCCCCGAATGGGAATTCCCGCCACGGGCAAACCCGTGGCATCTGGGGCCTGGCAACCCCAGGCCCTGGAGGGGAACCCCCCGAACGGAAACATCTTAGTAGGGGGAGGAGGAGAAATCAAACGAGATCCCCTGAGTAGGGGCGACCGAAAGGGGGACAGCCCAAACTAAACCTGCCGGCGACGAGCCGGTGGGGATGTGGGGTTACAGGGTCCGTGGCTGGGGGCTCGACCCCCAGCGGGCCGACACCAGGTAGCCGAAGTGGGCTGGAAAGCCCTGCCGCAGAGGGTGATAGGCTGGGGCGACGCGGCTAACTTATTAAAGTTATTTGTCAGTATATTAGATAAGTAGATGGTGATATGGAGACGAGATTAATAGGCTTCCTATATGCTGATGGCTGATATTACTATAATAAGAAAGAAAATATCTTTAACTCCATATAATTTATGCTTTTATCGCCGCGTCCCCCAGGTCAAACCCCGTAGGCGAAACCTGGTGGGCCCGTGCCGCGGACCAGAGTACCACGGCTTGGTTTTGCCGTGGGAAGTTGGGGGGCTCCGACCTCCAAGGCTAAATACGTCCCGAGACCGATAGCGAACTAAGTACCGTGAGGGAAAGTTGAAAAGCACCCTGGGAGAGGGGGTGAAAAGAGCCTGAAACCGCGCGGCTACTCATGGCACGGCCCGAAAGGAGTGAGCTCCTCCGAAGGAAACCCGGGCGACCGGGGAGTACGAGGAGGGGGGACCGGGGTCGTGCCTTCCGTCTTGAAACACGGGCCGGGGAGTTCACGGCTGTGGCGAGGCTAAGGGGGTCAGCCCCGAAGCCGTAGGGAAACCGACATGCCCGCAGCGGGTTCTCGCCCGTGAGGGGCGGGGTCTGCAAGGGCCCGGAGTCACAGCCGTGAGACCAGAAACCGGGCGATCTAGGCGGGGGCAGGGTGAAGCCGGGGGAAACCCCGGTGGAGGCCCGAAAGGGTGTTGACGTGCAATTCACTCCCATGACCCCCGTCTAGGGGCAAAAGACCAATCTAGCCCGGTGATAGCTGGTTCCCGCCGAAGTGCGTCCCAGCGCAGCCCCACCGGAGGCTGGCCACGGGGTAGAGCGACGGATTAGAGCGGTATGGAGGGAAACCTCCAGCCGCTCTAGTCCAACTCCGAACCCGTGGTCACCGTAGATGGTGGGAGTGGGGCTTCCCGGGGTAAGCCTGGGAGCCGAGAGGGGGAAACCCAGACCGGGGTTAAGGCCCCTAAGTGCCGGCTAAGTGCCAATCGAAGGGCGTCCCGGGCCTTAGACAGCGGGGAGGTGGGCCTAACAGCAGCCAGCCTCTAAGGAGTGCGTAACAGCTCACCCGCCGAGGCCCGGGGCCCCGAAGATTGGTCGGGGCTTAAGCCGGCCGCCGAGACCCCGGGGCTCCCTTCCTGTGGGAGGGAGATCCGGTAGGCGGGCGCCGTGGTGGGGCAGAAGCCGGGTCGTGAGATCCGGTGGACCCGCCACGGTTGCGGATCCCGGCGGTAGTAACAGCAAAGAGGGGTGAGAATCCCCTCCGCCGGAAGGGCCAGGGTTCCTCGGCAACGATCATCAGCCGAGGGTTAGCCGGTCCTAAGGCCGCCCGTAACTCGGCGCGGCCGAAAGGGAAAGGGGTTAATATTCCCCTGCCGCGGGGGTAGGCGCGGCAACGCAGGCCCCAGCCCCGACGCCTCGGGGTAGGCTGACTGGGGCAGCCGCCCCAGCTAACCGCTGAAGGCCGCGGAGTGCCGTAACGGCGAGAAGCGGCCGAAGGCGGGAATGGGCTCCCGTATGGGGGCTTCAGCCGAGCCCTGGGGCCCATGAAAAGGGGCTGGGGAACGATCCCCCGCGACCGTACCGAGAACCGACACAGGTGCCCCTGGGTGAGGAGCCCAAGGCGGGTGGGGGCTAACCCGGGCTAGGAGGAGGGCAGGTTTTTATAAGTTCTAACCTAATTATTATTGATGATCTACTATAGAATTGAAAAAGGTTTAATAAGGTCTATGAGTTCCTCAAGCCTGCCCTCCCTCCCCCGTAAGGGAACTCGGCAAATTGGCCCCGTAACTTCGGGAGAGGGTGCGGCGAAAGGTTTAATTTTCTCATAGGTTACTTTTCCTCCTAACTGATCTTTCTTCAAAATCCGCCGCGCTCCCCGAGAAGGGGTGCCTGCGGCTCTGGGCTTAGCCTGGGGCCGCAGGTCGCAGTGACCAGGGGGTCCTGACTGTTTAATAAAAACATAGCTCCCCGCAAGCCCGAAAGGGTTTGCACGGGGGGTGAATCCTGGCCACTGGCGGTTCGTGAAACCGGGGTCCAACCCGGCGAAGCGCCGCTGAAGGCCGGGGGTAAACTTGGCTCAACCCGTGGTTGGTTTAAAATATGCCTATGATATTAATAATCGAACATTCTGATTATAATTTCCACGGGTTGGCCAAGGCCCAACTCTGACCCTCTTAACGGAGAACCCCTGCCGATAGTATAAAGCTTATTAGTTTTGAGTTTCAGTTGATAGCTAGGCAAAGAGGGGTGAAGCAATTACTCATAGGATAAGTAATCGGCCTTATTGATGCTGAAGCAAGCTTCTCAGTAAGCATAAAAATACAGAAAGATCTTAAATATGGTGTAAGATTAGATCCTGTATTTAGCATTACACAGTCTAATAGAAGAGCGCTAGAATTAGTTGCCAAAATAATAGGGGCAGGAAGAATAATTAGGAAACCTGGACAAAGACACCTATATTTGATGGTAATAGATAATATGAATGATCTTATAGATAGACTGATGCCCCACTCTACGGCTCCTTTGTGAAAGAGGTGAGTCCACACCTCACTTCCAAGTCCTGCTCCAGATGTGGATGGATTTCCCGAAAGGCTGGCAGGACTTTTAGGTGTGAGAGGTATGGACTCACACTAGACAGGCAGCTAAACGCATCCCTAAATATCTACCTCAAGATGTGCGGGTTCCCCCACATCCGTGATATTCCACGGATGTGGGTTGGGGTTACCCCGCTAAAGGGGCGGAGGATTATGAAAGGGGCAATGCCCCGCGACTCTGGTGAAGCCCAAGGGCTGAGAATAGAATACAAAC
>Ga0101942_100217_pt1 | contig 33885 bp, 37 predicted proteins | sample DewCreD2012metaG_4_FD_75243 | JGI IMG/M metagenome (GOLD analysis project Ga0101942, IMG submission 75243) | Hot spring sediment bacterial and archeal communities from British Columbia, Canada, to study Microbial Dark Matter (Phase II) - Dewar... ...
ACATCAGACCCCTATATAATTGCGCTGATTATCGTTATTTGAAGGTGTGACCATGAATAGACATAATAGTAAAAGATATAGATATGTTGGATATATAGCTATTGCCTTAGCATTTCTGACCTCCATAGCTGGGTATATGATATGGATAGGTAGATCATACCCCGCCATTAACCCACATTCTAGCGATGTTATTATGGCTGGTGTTGGTACCGATTTCAATAATGCGGTAAGGAGCATATCCAGCGGCTACTGGTCGGATCCACGTATATGGGATAAGAATAGATTGCCAAGGGATCACGAGAACGTTATCATATCGCGAAATACTACGGTGATATACGACCTAGTTGAATCACCAATAATAGGTAACATATACGTTGAGGGATCCCTCATATTTAGTATTGATAGGAATAGCTCTATAACGTTTTCCAACATGACTATATTTATGAATGGCTATGTTGAAATAGGCTCAAGAGAGAACCCAGTACCCCCAAATGTGAGAATCTTGATTAAGCTATATGCTGATAGCGAGGGTGGTTCTGGAATCCATGTTTATGGACAACTAGAGATACACGGGCATCCTATCTCACCCGTATTTACGAAGCTGGCTTCAACAGCTTTTAAAGGGGATAGAGTTTTGATCTTGAGAGATAATGTTAGCTGGAAAGTAGGAGATATGATTGTCATAACATCTACATCAACAGACCCTAATGAGACTGAAGAGAATCAAGATATAGGGGTTATGGGTAATAAAATTATACTAGCAAAACCTCTCAGATATACTCACCAGGCAACATCTGAATATGCTGGCGAAGTAGCTGATCTAAGCCGGAATATAATCATAGAGAGCTATAACATCAGCTCCCGTGCATCAGGCATCAATTTCTACTATGGATCTTCAGGAGGAGTTTCCTTCGCAGAATTAAGACATCTAGGGGCTAGAGGAATGCTAGGTAAATACCCGCTTCACTTCCACATGGCAGGAGACACTATGAGGGGCTTTCTAGTTAATGGTGTTTCAATATGGGATTCTGGGAATAGATTTATAAGTATCCATAGGACTAATGGCATAGTTGTTAGCAACGTGGTTGGGTATAGATCTATAGGACATGGGTTCTTTCTAGAAGATGGAACAGAAATAGATAATATCTTTGAAAGCTGTATTTCAATATTGACTCTACCTGGAAGAATAAGGCCTGATGATGCAAGGCCTGCCGGCTTCTGGATCCAGAATCCTAGGAACAGGCTTGTTGGAGATATAGCAGTATCGTCCTATGGTAGCGGGTTTGAGTATGCGATACCTGAGAGGGCTCCCGATGTGGTTCCGTTTGATGAGGAGGCTATTAAAACCATAACCCCTGATATAATAACATACCCAAGAAGATCATACATCCTGGAGTTTTCAAGTAATGAGGCCCACAGCAATAAACTCAATGGTCTCTTCATATATAGAATCGATATGAATAGAGAGAGAATTATCAATGTCTTTAGCAACTTTAGTGCTTGGAAGAACGGGCTTGATGGAATCTCAATAACTGTTTCAAACGCCCTTCTCAAGAACCTGTACATTTTATCTAACAGTAGATCTAACATAATGATAGATGGGTATAACGTAACAATCGAATCATCAAAAATACTATCAGGTGCTGAGACTAGTGTTAATACCCAGTGGGGAATCATAGTATCGGCCTCTCCAATAATTATTAAAAATACATTGGTAAGGGGGCATCTGCAGGCAGACATAGTTAATAATATTAGAGGCTTCACTAAGCTTGTCGAAATATTAGATAATGTAATATATGGAAAGTTCGTGTTTGGATATCCGCTTAATCCCGAGAGTTATACGAAAATCATAAATGGTAATATCACCTATTACCTATATAGATACGACATTAAGAGAATTAATTGCACATTGAATCAAGAATATATGGCTCAACAATGCATAGGATAGAATTCTAGTTTTTTATAACAAAACCTCCGACACTTTTCTCACTAATTTTTACTAAGCGAAAGCCTTGGTCCTTTAAACGGGGATAGTATCTATAAGCCCTATATCTTCTAGTACTCTCGATGATGATGCATGGAAGCCTCGGGGGCACCTCCTCGCAATACTTGGTATGCATGCTAAGCACACTAGACTAAACCTACGCCTCCGAGGCTGTGATAAAGGCTATAACCCTGAGTCCCTCGAGGAGTGGGATAGGGGTAACGCGTCTAAGACGGATCCAGGGCTAAACCTTCCCAGAGAGGATGTAGCTAACCTTGTGGGATCGAGGGGGCATGCGCATCGAGATCTATATAGCCGTGCTGAGGCTTATGAGGCGATGTTCTCGTGGGATCCTACTGCGGAAGTTGAATATATTATATCTATTGAAAAAAACAGTCCTCCATAGACGCCAAAAGCTCTATATTCTTAGACATTGGATGTGGGACAGATAGGATAGCCAGAAAGCTATCTTGGCATGTGGGTAGTGTTATATGTCTAGATATATCGCTTGAAATGCTATTAATTGGCAGAGATAGCTCTAGAGCCATGAGTATTAATGCAGATATGCTTGCCATGCCCCTTAGGAATAACTCTATAGATATTGCTTATAGTCTACTAGCAACAATAAACCATCTGAACTCCCTTAGCGATCTAGCTAAGCACATCTCAGAAGCATATAGAGTGCTCAGAGATGGTGATGTCTACATAGTAGATCTAGTTTTGGAAGAGCCTCCATGCACAGGTATATGTGACGAGTGGATCGCTATATACATGGGCATGGAGTGTTTGGCAAGGCATAAAATCGAGTCAGCCCAAGAAGATCGCTATATCGAGATGCTAGAACAAAAGTGTGGAGACAAGCCAGCCATTAGATCTCAGGGCACACTTCTACTGCCAAGAGCGGAGCACTTTGTCAGAATGGCAATAGATGCAGGGTTTAAACAAGTCATGCTTCTTAAACCCTTTACGTTGCAGACAACTTAAAAAACAAGGCAGAGTCCATGTAGTCTTGATGAAATCTGGGTAAACCTCTCTCTTCAGAGCTGGGAAGATGCATGAAGCTAATAGTACATAAAAATTAATCACGATATATTAGGGTCTAGAAGAGATAGAGTGTAGAATAAGGATCCTGTGTCGATATAGCTATTGAAATAGCCCGATTCAAAGCATATATTTTAGATCTATCTATATATTTGTGGAGAACCGTTTGAAAATCACTGCTATGAGAAATAACCTAGGGATAGTTGGTGCACGCGTTTATATCAATGATGAATGGGGTATAGCTCTATCCAAGTTCTATTCAAGACTCTCAGAAAGTCTGGGCAGAGGTTTTGTGGCCCTGATAGCTCTTGATGAAGAGGAGGAGGTTTATGAGAGTAATGTTCTTATTATTGTTAGGAGTAAGGATCCCGAGGTTGTGAGAGAGATCCTGAAAATTAAGAGGGATGTTGAGAGAGAGTATGGCGATAAGATCGTTATAAGCCCCTTCATAGCTAGGGAGGATGAGGTGAGCATTATAAGTGCGTTCCAAAGAGCTCCTCAGGATCATGAGGATCGAGAGCTTCTAAGGGAAGCTCTGAATAAGTTTTCCGCTAGGCTGAGGGAAGCTGGATATGCCATTAAAGTGTTGATCCCAGAGGAGGAGGTTTATGAGAGTAATGTTCTTATTATTGTTAGGAGTAAGGATCCCGAGGTTGTGAGAGAGATCCTGAAAATTAAGAGGGATGTTGAGAGAGAGTATGGCGATAAGATCGTTATAAGCCCCTTCATAGCTAGGGAGGATGAGGTGAGCATTATAAGTGCGTTCCAAAGAGCTCCTCAGGCAGGCAATTAAGGATCTCGAGATAGGGTGCTACGACAAGGCTGTCTCGGCGGCGTATTTCGCTGTTAGAAGAGCTGCTGAGGATCTTCTTATGAGGTTGGGCGAGCATATACCTAGGAGAGACGATAAGCTGGCCAATGCGATCGAAAACAAAGGATTGGTAGAGGTAGCCGATATACTTAGAATGCTATATAGCTATAGGAAGGATGCAGACTATGGAGAAGGGGTGACAGGAGAAATAGCTGTGAGATGTGTGAGAGATGCGGAAAGAGCCTTAAACACATTATTGAGGATAGTTGAGGGCATATAATGACCTCTACAATAGAGGCAAGTCCTGCCTTCTGCGATCTGGCGGAGGGAGTTATGTAGAACCATACTAGAAGGTAGAGTGAACCTCTATAGGAGGAGTATTAGAGAAGCTCTATACCTGGAAATGGATCTCTGTTCTAGGGGTTCGGTTTAGGTATTAGGGGTTAGAGGTGGAGTGTTGTCTTCACAACATCCATGGTTGGTTATTCCGAATTGATAAAAGATATCAACTATCTATAAGGGCCAGATCCTGATGCTGGCGCATCTGCCCATAGGAACTACAGTATGGCCAGAAGATCCCTGAGATTCGGCAGATATCTCCACTTTGAATCAGAGAAGCCCCAGGTAGGAGGGTTAGTAGTGATTGAAGAGATCAGCCATATTCGCTGATCGTCTGAGAAGTAGCTCCACGAGTGGGTAAGTGAGCAGGGTAGTTCGGGCGCCTCGAGGATGGATACTAGCGGTGTTGCTAAGAGGTTAAGGGATAGAGGGTTATTATGATGGGCATTATAGCTACCTGGAGTAGGGATGGGGACATAGTGATAGCTGTTCTTGAGGATTCTGAGCCTAACAACTTAATCAGGGAGATCCAATATCCGAGGGATCTGACCAGTAAAGGTGTCTCACAACCCTGAACACCTCAACAGTTAGAGATGCTAGAGACGTTGTGATAAGCAATGGCCCTGGAAACTCTTGATTCTCAGAGAAATTATAGATAGCGGTAAGAAGATGCTCGAATATAATACCCCAGTTCTCGGAATATGTATGGGTCACCGGCTGATAGCCCTGGCATCTGGTGGCGACGAGTTTAGGCTGAGGTATGAGCATAGGAGGCCAACAAACTAGCTCTAGATCTCGAGACAGGTCTTGGATATGTGAGCAGCAGAATTAGTGATGCGCAGTAGATCTTGGAGCCTGAGAGGAACAGGGTCCAAGCTGGGTTCATAAACATAGACGACACAGCCCTCGAGAGGATAAAGCACGAAAGTCTTTATTTTGTATGTAGTTCCACCAGACGTAGGATCAGAGCTCAGCTCTACGAGCTTATGTGGATACTAGTTCTTTTCATCAAGCTGGTGGTAAGGTATAGATAGGACTGTTTTCCACTTTATCAAAATCTCTCTGGAGCCCTTCATAAGGCGTCATCAATGCTGAACCATGTCATACTCTTGCCATAAAATAGAGATTGATAGTAGAAGATTATAGACAGCAGCCAGACTTAAAATTCGAGGCTTCATAGATGTAAAGGGGCTAAAATAATAGTTGCAGGCACCCCTCCCTCACCAGGTATGCTAATTATGTTCTGCTTATAAATGGTAATACAGCTCAGATCTTAATTGATGGGTATGCGGAGACTCAGCTGTGTAGAGGCTATAGATAGGCTCATAGATCCTCTGGAGGTTGGATGGTTTGTTGAGTTCTATGGAAACTGGGATCTGATCTATATGCTGGCCCATAGATCTATTGTCTGCCTCTCGTCTAGAGGTGATGTGTATGTTTATGTTAACCAGCTCTTCGGAGGTTTAGATCCTTTTATGCTGTCCAGGTTCTCTAAGATCTTAGGGGGCGATCTATCGAGGCTCTACTTCTCTAGGGGTCTCAGGCTTGAGGATCTCGAGAGCTTCTCCCAATCCTCCTCCCTGGATGGCGATCTAGTTATTATAGATCCCTACCTACACGCGGATCCGCATTCCATGGGCTTCGAGATCTATACGAAGATCACATCCTGGATTAGAAGGCTAGGCATTTCTGGAAACATAGTTATATTTAATAGAATAAGCAGGTGGGGAGCCTATAAACCTGAGGGAGGCGGTTTCCACCACCACAGCGTCCACATACTTGTTAGGCTCTGGAAGGGGGTATCAGGCTTGTATTGCGAGCTTGTTAAGCATCCGGCGAAGCCTCCTGCAAGGGCTTCCACGGCACTCGAGGAACTAGAGGGAGGTGGGAGTAGATGGGTAGGACGGCGCCATCTCTTAGAGTGGGCGTCGAGAGAGAGATAGAGAGACTTAAAAAGATCTTCTCCTCGATAGAGGATCCAGAGCTAAGGGAGGCTGCTATAGAGAGCCTTGAGCATGCTGCAAGGCTTTACAACGCCTTTCAGAGATCCCCTTCCTCAGATCCTATTGAGGTTATAATATTCTCATTGATCACAGAGCTCTATAGGAGGCTCAGAAAGAGTTGTGGGTGCTAGATGCAACCCCAGCTAGAGGCAAGATTCTACTGAGGGTTCTAGGGAAAGATAGTGAAGAGCTATACGATCTATATGTTGATGCGAGGTATAGAGGCTATATAGATCCACTGATAGATGCTGAAAGGCTCGTGAAAAGAGTTGAGGAGAACCCATCTATAGAGGAGATCTGGGTTGAGGAGTGGTTGAAGCCGCCTTTCTATAGGGAGTGGAAGAAGATAGTAGCCTTTGAATGTAGATCTCCAGAGGAGATCCAGGAGATTCAGGAGAGAGTGGAGCTCCTAAAGCTAGGTTCTAGGGTTAACACGTATCCAGAGATTCTTCAGACAACCCTATATAGGCTTAGAATACCTATGTGCACCATGCTGAGGGATAGCCTAGAGGCTGCCGAGAACATGGATAGTCCTCTCTATAATCCTCCACCTATTAGGTGGGCCTGGGTAAAGCTCCTAGCATGGTATGGAGAAGCCCTCTCCCCAAGATCCAGAGTGATTGGGTTCATAGCCGAGACCCCAGGAGGATCTCTAAGAGGATCTATTGAGAGGCTCTCTGAGACCATAGAGGATCTGAAGCCCCATATCGTGCTCTATAGAGGCCCTTTCAAAGATCTTGTGGAGGTCGCAGCTAGATCTTCAGGAGCAGTCTTCATATACATCCAGGGAGTTCCAATAGGCGTACACGGGCTTATAGAGTGGTGTAGGCTCAGCTATACCCCGCTAAAGATCGTTGGCAGATACTCAATAGGGAGGGTTTTAACAACTATCGAGGCACTTAGAGCGCATGAGAAAAGGTATATGGTACCCCACAGATCCCCAGGCTTCTCAGAGCCTCCTAGAAGAGTTGAAGCCCTGCCGATCTTTGATAGAGGAGGATATATAATGAGACCCAAGCCAGGGGTATACTTCGGAGTTGTCCAGATTGACTTCTCGTCTCTATATCCCTCGATAATATCTAGGTATAATATATCGCCCGAAACTGTTAACGATCCTCAGTGTGGCAGATACGTGCAGGCTCCAGAAGCTATGCATAGAATATGCCTCGAGAGGAGGGGCTTAGTTGCTGAGGTTATCGAGGGCCTAATATCTAGAAGGCTAGCTATTAAGGAGGCTATGAAAGGGGCTCAGAATCACTTGAAGAATGTCTTAGATGAGAGACAGGGGGCTATAAAGTGGATCCTCGTAGCTTCTTTTGGCTATCTAGGCTATAGGAACGCTAGGTTTGGCAGAATAGATAGCTATGAATGCGTCACAGCCTATGCGAGGGATACCGCTTGGAGGGCTATAGATGCTATGAGGAGAAGAGGTTACAGAGTAATTCACTATATAGTGGATTCTATATTCATAGAGGTGGGAATGGTAGATCGAGATAAGGCTGAGAGCATAGTAAGAATTGTTGAGGATGCAACAGGCTTCAAAGCCAGGGTCGAGGCCATATATAGATGGCTCATAATACCTCCAACTGCGAAGGGGGAGGGGGCATCTAACAGGTATATAGGCAAGCTGTTAGAAGGATCTATGAAGGTGAAGGGAGTAGATCCCGTTAGAAGAGATACACCTCCACTTATAAAGAGAGCCTGGGAAATCGCTATAGAGGAGCTCTCAAAGGCTAATACAGCGGAGGAGCTGGGTGAAAGGGTTTTGAGAGCCCTAGACGAGATAAAAATCCTTAGGAAGGAGATCCTAGGAGGATCAATACGCCTGGAAGATCTAGTAATAACCAGGGGCAGGGGAGAAGAGGTAATACAGGTGATAATGCATAAAGATTTTTATCAAGCAGTGGATAGAAGAGGATATAGCCCCAAATACTACTTAGAGAGACTGGAGAGTCTCGAGAAGCTCCTGCTATATATATTGAATAAGCTTCGGTAATATCTAGGCGAACTCAAACACTAATACTTCGAATATAGCATCTCCCCTACTACGATAAGGCCTAAGACCATGATCTAGTGAGTGTTAACTATTAGCCAGTGGCATTAGGAATAAGCACCTAGTTAGATGTTTAACATATGACACCTCCCCACCCTTAGCGGTGGGGTCTCCACCGCCAGGGTCTTGGGCTTTGCCCCTCCTAAGGGAGATATGGGTTTCGATCCATTGTGTATCTCTATGTAGCTTTCTATCTTCCTAGTTATTCTATATCCCATTCTCCTGACTATGTTCTACCATGTTTTTCTGCATATGTATAGCCCTCTATATATACTGCCACTTCTATGGATCTCACAACATGCTGAACACTTCACTCCTGTATAGCTCTTTGGCACTAGGTATAGCTTTATTGCGTATTCCCCTAGCACCTTTCCGAGCCACCTAGCTATCTTTCTAAATCACAATAACTCGCATTATACCTATTGACGTTGCCATACGATATTTATAGCTGGTACCCCATATATCTCTGAAACACTGAGGCTCTACAGTATCTCAGCAAGAGATTTAATGGCTATTCTGTAGAAATGTTTAAGCCTTTTATAGGCCTTGGCATCGGCTTTTAACATTAGCTTGTGGAACTTAACTCATGTGCTCAACCTGAGATTTCTAAGCCTATTCCTTATGCTCTGGAGCATGGCTTTCTCCCTCTTCCACTAGATGCGCCCAGGTTTGATAACACCACTCTTGATCAACAACTCAATTCCTATTGATTGACTACTGCGAATAGTTTGTTAAGCCTTCCATATTTCTGAAGCTTGTGATTTCCTATAGGATCTCTCTGTCTAATGCTTTCAGAACTTCTCTAAAGATCTTTCCACCCTTTTTATCACTCTTAGGAGACTTATTACTAACACCATCCTGTATATATGTATGCCACTACCCATCCTCATATATCATCCTCTAGATCTCCCTGCTCCCGCTCAACAATAGCCTGCCATGGCATTTGAGCTTCTTGTTAAAATCTTTCAAGACTATATAACCCTAGCCATTCTCAACTCTCTTAACGTTCTATCTTTCGCACCTAGTGATCTCTATTATCATTCTCTTTCCAAGCACCCTGTTCTTCCAATAGACATGAGGAAATATCTTCTTGGCGAATAGCTATAGCCTGTCTCCTTTTAAAGCTCTAACAGCTTGAAGAAGCTCCTCCAAGTATAGCTATTCTTCCTTGATGCTTATAATGCGGTTGGCCTGACCTTGAGAACGTCTTTATACCTATGTCTCTTGCCTATCTCATCTATTTTTCCAGGAGTTAATCTTCCTCTGAATAACAGCTGTCTTTCCCCATAGTTAAGCTTGTTTTACATTCTAGCCGAAGCATCGCCAAGTTTAAACAGCATTGGATCATATTTAACCCTAATAGCATTTGTTCTAAAATTCCTATCTTTTGCACCCAGGAATTCTCATCTAGGGTGGGAGTACGCTGCGGGATTCACCCACCAGATATCCCCGGAGCACTAGCTCCAAATTCAATCATTAGCTCCTAGCAGGAGCCCAAATAGATCGGGCTACAGATGCTTAAAGCAATACCCAGCCCTTGAAGGGCTAGACTTTTAGTTGTAAGGATCGAAGCCTCTACCTAGATGAAGAGACTCTTTTTAAGCCCATTAGGTAGCCCCCTACCATGACTCCGAAGAGCAGCTCGAGATATGCCAGTATTCTTTCTATACCTCCTGGCCCGAGACCTATATGATACCCTGTTATAAAGAGGGCTAGAAATATTATTGCGAGGATGCCCATAATGAGGGATGCTGTTCTCGCAGCACCGGCTAGAACTCTATAGCTAGCTATTGAGGCGGATGTGCCGAATATGAATGCTATGGATGCGGAGATCGTGTGGAAAACGCCATAGCTCTCTGGGAAGAGGCCTACCCCCATAGCGCCGATGCCCGCAATTAGGAGTAGCGTGTAGAATATTTGATCCCATCCCCCCTTCTTAATATATAGCGATCCTGCTATTAAAAAAGCCCCTAGGAGTATCGAAGATATGTTAAATATTGTGGAGGAAGGCTGAAAAACTATGCAAACCCCTCCCCTACACGTAGTCCCAAGATCGCTTATATAGTTCCTCGAAATACTATAGCCAGGGTATAGGGAGCTCGCTACTATCATAGCTATAAGAAATTGGGAACATCCTAAAAAGATCAAGACGCCTGCCATATAGAGATAGCCAGAATTAAGGTTAACGTCACGCTCCATAGACGTCCAATGAATATATGCAATGTTCCTAAAGGTTTTTAGCATCATCGATACCCTGTAAGATCTCTTTACAACCTGAAAGCCCCGCCCTAAAGGGCGGGGAGGAGGTCAGCACTATATGGGTTTCTCCTCCAGGCCTTTGCATTGACAAGGGCATCTGTATAGCAGTCCAGAGCAACCCTCGATGGTAGCCTAAACTAGTTTCTGAGCCCTCTATGCACATCCTTGATAGTCCTCAGATCTAGGCTGGGGATCTTATTTATAGTATAGTTCAAGGCTATCCTATATCTTCTGAGGAGCTTTATAGCCCCAGGCTCGGGACTAACCCTCATAGCTAGAGGCGATAGAGCCCCTCCAAGCATCATAAAAGCCTTAGAAAGCCAATAAAAACTATCCCCTCCCTAAAGAGCAGGGCTTCCAGTTGTAGCTCTATCGATCTCGCTATAATCATATACGCCTAGGATCACTACCGAGATCACCAGGATGACCCTACCAAAGCCTTTCTCCTATCAAGTGCTATCCTAATACCATACTCAGCTATAACAAAAATACTCTTAGCTAGAGAACTTCTTATGAAACAATCGTATAGATATATTCAAAAATAAGATTTCAAACCTTAAGCTTCAGTGATCCTTAAGCAGATCCTTAAGCCCTGCTAGATCACTATATCTACCTCCAATATTTAAATACTATGAATGGATTTCACTATAAACCCTCTATATATAAGGATCAGATCCCTATCCCCTAAGAAAAATAGGGGCTTCTAGTTGCGAGAAGAACGTAATAACTCTGCCACAATTCATCCTTAAACAATGAAAGATCACTTCCTAACCATCTTGTATAGAATTAGAGTAAAAACCTAGAAAACATCCCCTTTAGGGTGGGGTTAGGCTTTTAAGCTTTCTTTGAAGAGCACCTATGGCTATAATGAGATCTATGGAATCTTTGAAAGATCTAAGATCAATACCTTGAACCATACGTCGTCGCTGATCTGTGGTTGACGAGGATCTCTCACTAATAATCCTTAAGCCCGATGTTCGTTGAAATAAAACCCATAACCCATATATAAAGAGGTAGCTCTTGAGAGCTCAGCAGAGAGATCCTTAATAGAATTGAAAGATAACATCGAAAGATAGAATAAAGGTAGGTGTACGGGCTGAATCATTCTTCATGTTCTAAAAATAATGCTGAATAAGAGCATATAAGTCTTTAATATGGGATCAGCTACCCATAGGAGCATAATATCTCAGTGGGAATGACCCACATCATCTAAACTATAAAAGATGAGGGGTAATTTAAATATCTTTTTAACAGATCCTATCAGAGGTCAGAATATGGATCGAACTAAAGCATTGATTTTATTATCATCACTAACAATAGTGGTTGCGTCTATGGCGCTTTTGATCATGAGGAGATCTATATATTAGGCCCACAATATATAAGTATTTTTTATGTAATATAATGATGGGACAGCATGTCAATAGATCTGAAAATTCTTGAAGAAGCTGTTGAAAGGGCTGTTAGAAGGGCTCTAGCAGAGACTAGGAGCGAGGATCTAAAGATCCTGGCTGAAGCTATCAAGATTATGGCAGATTATATTAGAGAGGGTTTCAGGATCTTCGACGAAAGATTCAACAAAATGGAAGATAGGTTCAAGCAGATAGACGAAAGATTCAACAAAGTTGAAAAAAGGTTCAAAAAAATAGATAAAAGATTTAAAGCTATTAATACTAGGTTTGAGCAAATAGATAAAAGATTATTAGCCCTCGAAAATAGCGTTAAGTATTTAATGAACGCTGTAAACGAATTAAAATCAGCTGTAGGAGCTACCCTAGAGGACTATACAGCTGTGTGGCTTTCTAGGTGGCTAGAGGGGAGAGGATATAAATGCGAGATCAAGACAAGGGCCACTGTTTTCGCTGATAAGCCGAGAGAAGTGGATATAATATGTTTAGACCCTCTTGTGGTGGGAGAGGTTACAACAGCGATTAGAACAATAGAAGAGGCTGAAAATGAGATAAGGAAGCTACTGGATAATGTAGATGCTATTGAAAAGATCCACGGCATCAGACACTACGCCAAGTTAATAGCCGTTGAGGTAGCTCCCCAAGAGGTTGCTGAATACCTCAAAAAGAAAGCCGAAGAGTTAGGAATACTACTTATCCTAGGAAGGAAGTACTGATAGATTTATCTCTCACAGTTTAAAAGAGAGGTCTAGTATCCAGGTTATCCGAGACTATACAACCGCAGCAAGTTCCATTAGGGGTTCGGGTTTCATTAAGCTTGGTGTTTACCAAGCCTTATCCCCTTGGCTTCACAGCCCTCAGGATCTCTCTTCATCGGGATCCATATCACTGAGCTCCACATATTTTGGGTGACTCCCAACCCATAGCTGTGGGGGAAACTCCCATGCCCTGGGATCTAGATGCCTGTGTAAGCCTCTCTTGGGTCTTCACCCTCATTGTGGGGCTCTACAAAAATCCGAAATAAGGGAGAGGCTGTTCATAGTTTTTTAGATATCTTATGTAATGGTAGAAATTCGCTAGATAAAATATTTAAATTATATTCTAAATTTACAAAAAGCTATTTGATAGATTTTTCGGGAGAAATGGGGATAAGTTGAATAACTGAATAATAGTTAGTAATTGAATAATAGGGCCAGTCTTCCTCCTCGGACTTGTGAGTGTGATTTTGTGTGAGGGATCTATAGGTTGATCCCGAGTTTAAGCTCTTTTGGGGGTCTGTAGAGGAGTCCTAGCTCTTTAAGTACCTCCCTTCCTATTAGAGATCTCTTCACTCCCAGTGTTGTATATGCTGAGCACTTTATCTTGGCATTTCCGAGCTTTATAATTACTTTCGATACTCTGAGCTCTACTGTGCCGCCTATTGCTGATTCACCTATGGCTTTCATCTCTTCGAAGAGATCTAGGTTGAGATCTAAATATGTCTTAAGAGGTATTAAAACGCCACCTTGAAAACCGGTATCTATCACCACGTCTGTCTCAACGCTTCTTTCCTCTAGGGGGTCGCTTATCGAGGCTCTTACAATCGGAAGATAGTTTTTTACATTATCCTCAAAATATGTTTTCAATGGAGTTCACCATGGTAATCCGAGCTCGATTATCTTTCTACCTCTCATCGGAAGCTCGAGGATCAGTGCGTGTGTTTTACATTCTCTTTTAATAGCTCTTGCTGCTTCTTCATATCTGTTGAAGAATCCGAGGAAACGGCCTTCACAGGCAGCTGCATAGCCTTCTCTATCCTTACTGGTTGATATAGATTGCATAATGGTCTTCATGTTGCCCTCGTATGCCTCATCGAGTTCAGCCCATATCCTGATTTCCTCGGGGTTCCCTCTACTCTTGATCCACATTAGAATCGCTTCCTCGAATATTGAGGAAATGGTTCTACCCTCTAGAGAGGCATATGCCTTAACTAACCTGTAAAGATCATCTCTAAAGTTTCTAATCCCGATGAACCTTGTTTTCTTTGATGTGTTAAACTTGTTCATCTAGTATACCTAGATAAACTATGTTATGAGGCTATTAAATAGTGTTAGGTTAGAAATCTCTTCAATAGGAAAGCATCATAGCTGATATTCAAGGACCAAAAGGAGAAGGCTAAACACGGGCTAGCTCTTTCCAGAGATTTCTCAATACTATGTCACTGCTAGATATCCAAATGCGGGCTTGAGGTGCCGCTGGAAAGCATATCTAGGACGCGATCTATTAGGACTTTGGAGACTGCTAAAAGAGTGATCTCGGTTGTCGAGGAGTGTATTAGAGGGGCTGGAGATCCCTAGCAGGGTTAAAGAGGAGTTAGAGGAGATCATCGTAGAACTCGAAGCCCTTTCGGGAGAAGATTATAGATTATATCTATTTGGTAGCTATGCACGTGGAGATTGGGTGGAGGGGACTAAGCGATGCAGATATTAGTTGCCTCAACCAGTTTCCACGGTATACACTTATCGAGAGGGCTGCGCTGGTTAGAGGACTCGCTAGGATACTATGCTACATACCAGAAGAATTCGATCAGCTACTTTGAGCAAGCATAGTCTCTACAACATGTTTCGATGTGGATGTAGCAAGCATCTTTGAGAGCATGGCTAAGCACAAATCCTTATCATCAGGCCAGCAAATTTGATCTCCTCCCTGCCCTGAAAGGCGAGGGTTTTAGTTGTAGATACACTAGAATTATGTGGATGATGCGCAATCTCGTCACTGATGTTGGTGTTATGAGGAAGAAGACGCAGGCTGATCTGAGTTTATATAACTCTTAACCCCCATGTATAGCTACGATCCTTGGGAATGTGTTCTAGCTATGGTGTTGGGGTAAGATATATTATGAGTCTTAAAAATTCTAGGCTGATCCTCTTTGGCTTTTTGGTTTTCTAGGTTTAGCTGGCTTTGCAACTACCACTGCGTATTTCTCCATGGGTTTTCCGTCTATATAGTTTGCTATATCTCTTACGATTGATTCCATCATCTTTTTCTGGGTTGTCTTCACAAATGCTGCTATATGGGGTGTGAGGATCGTGTTTTTCGTCTCAATCAGAGGGTGTGTCTTGGGTAGGGGTTCCTCCTCGAAGACGTCTAGGCCTGCATAGCTTATTATGCCCTCTCTTAATGCTCATAGAAGGGCATAGTATATGCTTAGAGGATTGAGAGTCATAGCTATTCTCTCCTGGATATATGCAAGGTTGTTAGAGATATCCACCCACTCGGTGCTATCTGGAGGAGTTAGCTTCTCATCCAAGAACCTTGAGACGTAGGCAAAGGCTTTTTTAAGACCTTCTCTATATGGAGGTTTATCCATCACCATACCAGCTGAAGATCTATTTGATAGCATACCGCCACCATAATAAGCCCATAGATGTTCAAACATCCACCAGTTATCATAGCTGTTAAGTCCATAACTCCATCCAATTCCATATACACCAGGTTCTGTGTTGTTTAATATCTTAGCTAGCATATACAGTTCCCGTATCGACCCTCTTAATAAGAAGCTATCTGCTCAACATACTGAAAGGACTTGAGGACGCAGCACTAGTAGATGGGGCTACCAGGCTACAGGCCCTCCTGAGAGTAGTTCTACCCGTATCTTTGCCTGCGATGGCCACAGCATTTGTATTTGCATTTACACTCTCATGGGGAGATCTGTTATTCTCCATAACCCTTATATCGAGCCCCTTTATATATACGGTTCCCATAGTGATCCAGTTCTTTTTATGGGGAGGAGAAATAGTAGATCCAGGGGTTTAGCGGCATTAACGTTATTCGTTGGCATAGTTTGATGTTGACATCGGGTGTAAGCCCTATTTCACTAATACTGGTGATAGCATCAATTATAATATCCTGGATAACCGGCACATCATTCGGTCTCTACATATATGGAAGGATTGCTGATCCTCTAAGAATATCAAGTGCTTCCAACCTCCTAAACTTAGTCCTCATACTGCTGCCTCCAGTTATATACCCAATATCTATTCTACCCTATAGCATACAGCTTATAAGCATAGCCATACCAACAGTATCGCTTAAGCTTATAGCACAGCACCTAATAGGTATAACTACAGACATACCTCTAGCCGTACCAACGGCTATAGTAATAATATATACAGCAGCCTTTACGATTCTGGCAACAAGACAAAGGTTACCTCTCGAATAAATCTACAAATAAGTAAATTTTCTGTGAAAGTGGATATTTATTATATATCCTAGCCAGAGATCGATTGTAGAAGTATCTAGACACTTTTTGACCTAATACCATGAATATTTCGAAGAGGTACTAAAAATAACCTTACATTTATCGCAAAATTCATGTCCCGACAGATCTATATTTTCTATTGAAGAGTGATGGTGCATAACACATGCAATATTATCGCAATGAGATAAAAAGAAGAGATGACCTAACTCATGCATTATTAGCTTGGCGAATCTTAGTAAAAATTGACTAACACTTCTAGAACACTCTAATATAGATTTAATAAATATCACAGCAATTCCAAACTCAGGTCTAGCTATACCATATATCTCCTTTTTAGCCAACTTCGAGAAGCCTCTCTTATTGATCACAATGATAAGAGGCTTAGGTATATCTAATCTAGCCACTTTGATTAGAGTCTCTGGATCGACTATAAACACGTCGCTATCTCTAGCAACAAGATCTATATCGTTATAGATAATAAATTTAAGTTATTATTAAAATATAAATTTAAGATATATTCTAATCTATCTAATTCTATTTCAGATAATAACATAATAGGTATTAATATATATACAACAATATCTTTATATTTATTATTAATACTAATATCTTTCTCCGTGGAGGTTATTTTCATTTTTGCCATTATCTGATAAGTTTGGAGGAATTTAAATTACTAGTTTGAGATATTAGCTAGAAAAGAGATGATAAGAATCAATGTTAGTAAATATAAATCTCTATATCTCTCTATCTGACTGCTATGCAGTTAATCGCTTCAATATGATATTAGCTAGAAGCTAATGTGATATATAATTCAAGGATTCAAAATAAAGATATTTGAAGCCGTCAAATCAAATACGAGGGCTTCAGCAGCAAATCTCACGATCCACATGTTAAATATTAAATGTTAGGTCTCTGGATCTAATAATTAACGGGATCAGTAACTTTGTGATTATGAAGAAGATTACTCATGAGAATAAGAGTTAAAGTTGATTTTTGTTTTTAAGTTATTTACTATTTTCTATAGGGGATATCCATGGTTGAGGAGAGATACGTTTATGCTGTTATTTAATTTATAACGTATTAAGAAGATAGACATATATTTTCAGCTCCACTAACAGGAGATCCTCTCGAGGTAGTATTACCCTGGGAATCGGTAATATATGGCCTAATAGTACATAAACTACGTTGGTCTCTGTACCAGATAGCCTGGAAATCAAGCAGCTAATTGAGCGGTGGATACATCTAGAAAATGATCTAAAATAAATTCTTAACCCAGCTCATCAATCCTGGGGCTCTATAATACTGGCACCCTTGTGGTGGAGCTGTACTATATATACCACAAATCCTATAATCTCCTGGGCATTCCACTTGGCTCTGGGAAAGACTCCTGCTAGTGGTTTTAGGGACTCGCTTCTCTCCCTTGTGCTATGGATTGCGGCATATATAGTCACCGCCGCGGTGGTTAACACGAAAATCCCGGATATCCTGGCAAGCTTTGGCGTAAGTATTCAGAGCTATATGGCTTATATAAATATTGCCTTAGCCCTCCTCTTCGGCTACATGATTGTTAGATCCACTTCTAACATGATCTATTGGTCGCTAAGGGCCAGATACGATCACCCCCAGGCTGCTGCTGTTAGAAGCATCATAGTAATAGTAGGGATAGGAGGGCTCCTAGCATCAATAGCTGGAGGGATAGCTGGAGGAGCAGCTGGAGTAGCCCTAGGGGGATTCCTTGGGATAGTTGTGGGCTTTGCATCACAACAGATCCTTGGTCAAGCAGTTGCAGGGCTATTCATACTCCTAGCAAGGCCCGTATCGATAGGTGATACAGCATCAATAGCTGGGGAGGCTGGAAGTGTTGAAGATATAACATCTCTATTCATACACATAAGGAAAGATGATGGCACGCTAGTCCTTATACCAAATAATATGGCAATAGGGTCCAAGATATATGTGATCAAGAGATATAGCTCATAGACTCTGTTAAACCAATAATACTTAAGTATATCTATATAACTCTAGTATTTTGAGAAAGCTGAGTCTATAATATAAAGTTTATTATACCATGTCCCTAGATCATAATAGTTTATCTAAAATAGCTTAAAAGCACCACACCCAAGCATATATAGAGTGGAAATATGTTGCCCAGGTATAGAGCACCAATCCTCATGGCAACACAGCATCCAGACTCCACTAGAATGATAACAACATCCCAAGAGGTTGAGGAGGCTATCGAGGCTATCAGCCTATTCCGCTGCGACGAGATCATGGTCGACTATGAGGGGAAGCTCACACCCTACCACCAGCCTGAGTGGATAGTTGACAAAGCCCATGAGAAGGGCTTGAGAGCCGGGATTGATTTCCTAATATCGCCAAGAATACCCAATGACATGTTAGAAGGGGCCTCCAGGCATATTCACTCAATAGTAACCGCCCTTATAACAAACTGGAAAGCCCAGAGAATGGGTCTCGAACAGCCTGTTAGATATATTATTATACCAATGGTCGAGAGCACAAACCACTTCCAAGCAGTAGTTAGGCGTGTATCGAGGCTACAGCAGACCATCCACGAGGAGCTGGGCCTGGAGGAGGGGTATATAGATATAGTACCATTGCTAGAATCTGTAGATAGCCAGCTAGAGATCCATAGATATGTTGAAACCATATCAAGACAGGAGGGCAGAAACCCCTGGACACATAGGATCTTCCTTGGAAAAAGCGATTCAGCATTATTGAGTGGACACATAGCAAGCTCGCTAGCCCTGAGAATAGCTCTATCAAAGCTATATAGAGCATCAGAGGAGAGGGATCTCGAGATAAGCCCAATAATAGGTATGGGGAAACCCCCCTTCAGAGGGCACATGGCGCCCCATAATATAGAGAGGTGGGCTAGAACATGGAGAGGCTATAGAACAGCGACCATACAGACAGCCATGAGGTATGACACAGATAGAGGAGAATATGAGCATATGAGGAGCATTATTATTAGCAACTCTAGGGGCAAACCCGAGCATGTTGATGAAGAGAGCGAAAAGGGGCTCAGAGAGATCATAAGGCTATCGAGTAGCAAATATATGGGGAGAATTAGAGCGATGGCCAACGCTATTCTAGAGGTATCGGAGCACGTGCCAAACACCCGCGAGAGGATATCATTCAAGGAATACGGCCGAAGCAGTGGCGAAATACTGCTCCCTAGAGCGATAGCCTTTACAGCATTATTCTACACAATAGGGCTCCCACCGGCGCTAATAGATATAGGGGTGTTGAACAGTGTTTCAGGTAGGGATCTAGAGATCCTCATCGAAACCTATAACATATACCCCGACTACCAGTATGATCTTAACTACTATAGCGAGGAGATACTATCAAAATGGCTCCCAAGAGAGATCTTCGAAGATATAAGAAGGGATATTAGAAAGGCTATAGAGAACCTCGGAATAACCCCCAAAGGCGATGTGGATCAAGAGTACTGGCGCTATGGAGAGAAAGTTCTGAGAAGCGTCAAAAAAAGGAAAACCCAGGAGGCGCAGAGCTATATAGCCGAGATGGCCAAGATAAGGGGCTTCCTCGGCTAGCCAGCATAGGGTGTCTTTACCATGCTAGCAGATCCCAACAGGCCCTTACAACTGAAAGCCGGTCTCTCGAGGCGGGGATGATGGGTTTAATGCACAGCGTGTTGTTCAAGATCTCTCTCCTCTCCTAAAGAGCGAGGCTTTCGGTTGTAAGAGATCCTCAGAACGACTAGGAGGATATATAGGCTATTATGCCTCCTTCCAATAGAACTCTATGGGGTACCATGTCAGAGATCCTCAGGTGGATCCTGGGGCCTCTTAGATCTAACTGCTATATCATATCCTCAGGAGGTGAGGCTGTAGTAATAGATCCTGGATGGCATGAAGGTGTAGAAGAGGTTGTTAACATAGCTAGAAGAAGATCCCTTGATGTTGTAGCGATAATAGCAACCCACGGCCACTTTGACCATGTATCGGGGGCATCTATCATTAAGAGGGATCTGGGGGGAGAATTCATGATCCATGAGGGGGATTACGAGATAGCTATAAGGGCGCCAGCATCGGCCCTAAGACTAACAGGAGTAGAGCCTCCCAGAGTGCCCGAGCCAGATAGATTCCTAAGGGAGGGCGATGCCATAAGAGTTGGAGATATTATCCTAAGGATCATGGAGACCCCTGGTCATACAATGGGGAGCATAACAATCCTCACAGAAACTATAGGGATGGTTTCCTTTACAGGAGATACACTATTTAGAGGAACAATCGGGAGGGTAGACCTCCCAGGATCCAGCCCGAAGATGATGAGAGAAAGCCTAAGAAGACTGGCAAGACTCCCTAGAGAGACCCGCATCTACCCAGGACACGGGCCAGAGAGCACTATAGGTGAGGAGCTCGAGAACAACCAATACCTCCAGGCTGTTCTCACCGGCTAACAGCTTCCCATTCTGGGGTGCTCCTCACGGGATCTGCGTCTCTTCTCAGAGCTCGCCACCAGCTCTGGGCATGTGTGGATCTCCCCTGATACGCTTGCCCACACAACTCCAACATAGCCAGCCAAAAGGATTTCAAGTTCTGCAAATCTTCTCCTAGAGGAGAGGAGCTACTATTCAGAGGCGATCTTTAATCCCAGCACCTTGTGAGCATATTTAGAGCCCTTGCCCAGGATTCCTAGTATCTTCTCCACCAAAAACCTCTCATGACTATCATAGCTGAACACCTCTCTGCTCCCTATAATACCCAGCTCTACAAGCTTAACCAGGATCTTCTCTATACCAAGCCTCTCAAGGATCTTCGTAGTTATCCACTGGATCCTTAGGGAGTCTATGTGCCTCCTAACATCTCTATAGTATCTAGCAATAGCATCATCAAAACCATACCTCCTAAGCCTTGATGAGATAACCCCAACCTGGAGGGAGGATGGGTATAGACCACCTCCGCTGAAGGGCTTTACAAAGCCCGATGAGTCGCCAATAGCTATCAATCGCCCCCTATGATGCTTATGGCTGGGATAACCCCTCAGAATAAGCCCTCCATAGAGCTCTCTAACCCTTCTATCTAGGAGAACACCCCTCCTACTGAGGATCTTGGCAAGGATCTCGATCCTATCCCCACCGCGATCCCCGAGAGGATATGCTGTCCCAACAACACACCTCCTATCATCTAAAGGGACAACCCAGCTGAAGAAACCCCTCGAGAGCCTGTCATCAACATAGACCCCTATCTCCTCCTCCCCCACTTCTCCTGAGCATACAGTATAGCCCTGGACACCAACATAGTAGCTAGAAACCCCAGAGATGCCGAGCCTTCTTGAGAACCTCTGGCTAGACCCTTCAGCGTTTATAACCAGAGAGTTCCTTATAGTTCTCACAGATCCATCGATCTCTACTGAAACGCTTCCATCAAAACCAACATCGAGAACCCTGGATCTTGTTATAACCCTGGACCCCCGATCCTCTGCCTCCTTTGCCAAAAGCTCCTCCAAGAGGATCCTATCAAGTCTAACTATATCCTGGTCAGGGACTAGCTCGAAGAGCTCTCCGCCGAAGAGCCTATGAACCCTTATAACCCTATATCTAGATACAATGCTCTCCCTAGCAGCATAGCCAATCAAATCAACTGTAGCCCTGCTAACAAGCCCAGTACAATGGGGAGGCACCCCAACTCTCGGGTTCTCCTCAAAAACAACAGACCCCTCGATCCTCGATGCCATGAGTAGGCCTGAGAAGCCCCCTCCAACTACTATTATATCCATACTCCCATCCAGCTCTATGTGCTGGAGCTCCTCCTAAGCCCTAGCGATGAGAGGCTCCTCATAACCTCCTCCATATATTTTATAACCTCTTCAGGATCTATAGATCTGGATCTCAGCTCCCTGAAGATCACCTCCTCAACGGCCGAGTAGCTTTTATACTTCTCATTAAGCTGTCTCCACCTAATACCCCTGAGAGCCTCCGCAAGATCCCTCCTGAATGGAAGCACACCCCTGAGCATGAGGAAAGCAGCTATGGGGTACCCAACGTATCCTCTATACCTGGTGCCATTATCATCACTATAAGCAACCCTCTTCTCAAGATCTACATATACTCTATAGCTCCTATCACCCTCAGAGCTCACAACAATAGCCTCCCTATCGCTCACAACCCTCACCCTACCATCGGCTATGGCCCCCAGAGCCTCTAGGATCTTTATCCTGGGAGGCATCCTCAGGATCTCCAAGCTACTCCCTCCCGATCTTCTCTGCATACCTCTCAGCACTTAGAAGGCTATCGAGCTCCTCCCTCCTAGAGATCCTTAGCTTGAACACCCACCCCTCGCCATAGGGGTCGTGGTTGAGGAGCTCTGGAGAGTCTCTCAGCCTCTCATTAACCTCCACAACCTCCCCTGAGAGGGGCGAGTAGAGATCCGCAACAGCCTTTATGCTCTCAACAACACCAACACTTTCTCCCTTAGAGACACTAGAGCCTCTCCGGGGGAGCTCAACGCTTATTATGTTCCTAAGCTTCTTCTGAGCATAGTCTGTTATGCCAACAACAGCTATATCACCCTCAACCCTCACCCACTCGTCCGTCTCTGTATATAGAAGATCCCTCCTAACCCTGTACCCCTTAACGCTAATCTCGCTCAAACCCTCACCTCTTAATAAGTGGGTAATCAAGTATTTTTGCTTCATAGTATTTCCCTCTAACCTCAACATCAACCGATAGCCCTGGGAGCGAGTGACTGCTCCTTATATAACCCATCCCAATCGGTCTCTCAAGATAGGGTGAGTAGGATCCGCTCGTTATATACCCTATCTCCTCCCCCTCATATAGTATCCTATAACCCCTCCTGGGTATGATCCTCAGTCCCTTCTTAAGCCTAACCATATACCTAACCCTAGAGACACCCCTCCTGGCTATCTCTCCAAGCGCTTCACAACCAACACAGCCCCTCTTACCCCTTGTAAACACCCAGTATCTAGCCTCGTAGGGGTTTATGGTCTCATCTATATCCTCGCCATATAGGACAAACCCCATCTCAATCCTAAGGCTATCCCTGGCGATCAACCCCGCTAGGGTGACTCCAGAGCTTCTCAGAGCCCCTATGATCTCTGATGCTACCGAGGGGCTCGAAACGATCTCGAACCCATCCTCGCCAGTCCACCCGCTCCTGCTTATAACATCAACCCTGCCAAACCTCGTGTCGAGATTCTCCATGAACTCCAGGGGCTTGAGGGCATTAGCATCTCTGAGACCTATTTTTGATATATACTCAGAAGCCCTGGGACCCTGTATAGCTAACATCACAGTATCCAGGGTTACATCTCTGAGGAATGCATTAAAACCCCTATCAGAGATCCACTTGGATATCCATCCAAAGATCTTATCCCTATTTATGGCATTGCATACAACAAGCCATCTATCCTGGCCGAACCTGTAGATCATTACATCATCCCTAAAACCCCCAGACTCGTTTAGAAAGGCTGTGGGACCCACCATGCTCCCATCCCTAGACTCCCTCATATCCCTGGCAACCAGGAGGTCCAGGAGATCCATAGATCCAGTGCCACTAACATAGATCCTACCCATATGGCTTATATCGAATAAGCCAGCATCCCTCCTGACAGCCATATGCTCAGCAAAGGGGTCTCCATAGCTCATAACAGTCTCGAAGCCTGCGAAAACACCTATATCCCCTCCAAGGCTTCTGTGCAGATCCAGCAAGGGTATCCTGAGCAACTATACCCCCAAACTATGAATCATAGTGAGAATATAATACCATGATCTCAAACCCTATAGCCCGGCATGATCTCAGCATACCCCCTAACAAGCTGTGGAGATAAAAGCCTCCTAAGTTCCCCAGCACCCTGCTTCCAGGCCCTGCTCCTCAGGATGAAGCACTCATAGGGCTCCCAAGCAACATGGATCCATCTCAGGCCATGCTTCTCAGCAACATATCTGAGGGTCAGGCCAACATCTGAACTGCCAGAGGCTATAGAAGTGCACACATCATCGTGTGTGGGCATCTCAGTCTCTAACCCCCTAACCCTGTCAAGACCAACACCAAGCCTTTTAGAATAGCTCCTGAGGAGATGCTCCAGATAAACCCTAGTGCCCGAACTCCTATTCCTGGCAGCGACCCTCATCCCACCCTCTAGGATCAACTCCATGACCTTATCCAGATCCTCTATATCCACGCCACTCCTATACGCCAGAACAAGATCCCTAAAATAGCCTCCAACCCTATCAACCCTATCCGAAACCCAGAATCTCTCGAGATATGGCCAGTTATACTCACCCCTATCCGCGTCATAGATATGTATACAAGCAACATCCGCCTCGCCCAAGGCCAGCATAGCTAGTGATAGCCCAGAGCCTGCGCAAACACCCCTAACGCTGAAGCCCATAGAGAATAGCCGGGCTATTATGATCGATAGAAGAGGGTCGTGGCTGTGAGCCACAACAAGGGCACCCATGTTATCGGCTCCTCCAGAAGGCCTTGAGAGACCTAGCCCTTCAGCCTTAGCCCTTGCCTCTCTATATATCCTCACTATATACTCGCCGAAATCTGTAAGCACAGAGCCTCCGCCCTTTTTACCACCCCTGCTCCTCATAACTATTCTTCTCCCAATAATGCTCTCTATCCTAGAGATCTCCTCCCAAGCCCTCGAATAGGGTATGCCCAGGGCTTTTGATGCTGCCAGCAGGGATCCCCTCTCCTTTATAGCCTCCAATATAGATGCCACTCTCTCATCTATCAAGGGCTTTCCATCGATTTCTATCGAGATCTGATAACGCACCCTGAGATCTGGCAGACCCAGGTGGGATCCCTAGTATATCTATCACAGAGAATATATTATCCGTTATCAGATAACGAAACAGATATATCTTCTGAGAGACATTAAAACCGGGTAGAGCCATGAGGATCTCTACCAAATTAGTAGCAATTATAGCAATGGTGGTAACTGCACTAGGTGTAGCTACATATATAGCTCAGCAACACCTACTCCAGGATCAGCAGGTTAACATAAGGATCTCAACAACAACCTCTCTCTACGCAACAGGGCTTCTAGAATACCTAGCAGAGAGATTCAGAGCCCAGTACCCGAATGTTAGGATAGAATTCATAGCCGTGGGCACTGGCGCAGCCCTAAAGATAGCCGAGCAGGGAAACGCCTGCGCAGTCTTCGTACACGCCCCAAGCCTTGAGAAGCAATATATAGATAGGGGGATCATAACCGGTGGGAGGATCTTTGCATATGACTTCTTCATAGTTGTTGGCCCAACCAACGATCCAGCTGATATCAATAGATCCCAGAGTGTTGTGGAAGTCTTTAGAAAGATCTACAATGCAGGAGAGAGCTCAAAAGCTCTATTCATAACAAGGGGAGACAACTCTGGAACAAATGTTAAGGAGCTAGCTATATGGAATAAAACAGCCCTCAACCCTAAGGGAAGGCCTTGGTATAGGGACTGCGGCTGTGGAATGGATCAGGCTCTCGTTATGGCTAACGAGATAAGGGGATACACCCTAAGCGATACAGGAACCTATCTTCTCTTTAAGAGACAGGGCAGGCTCCCGAATATAGATGCTCTCTATGCCAAGCCCGAGGATCCGGATCTGATAAACATATATAGCGCATATATAGTTAACAGCTGCTCAGAAGCAGTGAGGAGATACGCTGAGGAGTTCATAGAATTCGTCTATGATAACCAGGAGAGTCTCTTGGAGAGCTATGGTGTAGACAAATACGGAGCCCCCCTTTTCTACCCTGCCAGGGAGAGGATGGACGAGCTCAGGAGCTTGTGGAACAAGCTAGCAGGAGGATAGCTGATGAGCATAGCTGGCGAGGATATAGCTGGGATCGCTATTAGATCCATAGTAATATCTGGATCAGCAACCCTTCTAGCATCACTATGGAGCATACCCATCTCCTACATAATAGCCATAAGGGGTGTTAGGAAGAGCATCGAAGCAGTTATAGAGGCTATGGTTGGCATGCCAACAGTCCTCCTAGGGCTCCTGCTATACTATCTATTCACATCATCAGGCCCCCTGGGCTTCCTAGGGCTTCTATACACGCCGATAGCGATAATCATAGGGGAGGCTATACTAATAACACCGCTACTAATTGCTGTAATATATAGAGCATCAAGGGATATCATTGTAAGCCGGCTAGAACTAGCAATATCCCTGGGAGCGTCGAGGATACAGACAATATCAATGCTAGCCAGGGAGACGTCATCTGGAGTTATTGCCGCAATAATAATGGGCTTCTCAAGAGCCCTCGGAGAGCTGGGAATAGCACTCATGGTTGGAGGCAATATAAAGGATTACACGAGGGTCATGACAACAGCCATAGCCCTCGACATAATTAGGGGGGATTTTGAGAAGGCGCTAGCCCTAGGCCTAATACTCCTCCTAATAATAGTATCTATAATGATCGCTATAAAGAGGCTGAGCGATATAAAGACAATATGGGGATCATATTGAGAATCACGCTGAGGAATATATGGTATAGATACCAATCAAGCAGAAACTGGGTTCTGAGGAGAGTATCTCTAGAGCTAGAGAGCGGCGAGGCCGTGCTAGTAAGAGGGCCAAACGGGTCTGGGAAAACAACCCTTCTAAAAATAGCATCCCTAATATATAGACCAACCATCGGTAGTATATACATAGATGGAGAGAGCTTCTGGGATCTTGATAGTAGAAGGCAGGTGATCCATAGAAGAAGAATAGCCTTCGTCCACGACAGACCCGTGATGCTCAGGGGTAGCGTGTCCTATAACATAAAAATAGGCCTAATAATAAGAGGTGCTGGGAAGGATTATATTGAGAAGAGGTATAGAGAGATAATAGAGGAGCTAATGCTAGAGAAGATAGAGAACAAGAACGCCAACCAACTGTCAGCAGGTCAGGCCCACCTAGTTGCAATAGCTAGGGCCCTCATAACACAGCCAGAGATCCTCTTCCTAGACGAGCCCTTCATACATCTCGATAGCGATAGGAGGGATCTCCTAGCAAGATCCCTATCAAGGAGGAGGAGAGACGGTGTTGGGCTGGTTATCGTTTCACATGATATAGATACCGCCAGATCTATTGGCATAGATAGAGTTTTAGAGATGGAGCAGATAAATAGATACAGCATAGAGCAGGACAGCGTCTAGCCCTTCTCAAAAGCCTTCTTTATATTTGATATCACATCATCAACAAGCTTTCTAGCAACATCGTCTAGGATCCTGCCACCGAGAGATCCAACAAGGCCCCCTACATTTCCATCGAAGAACCACCTAACCCTGGTAACCCCGCCGCCTAGATCCTCTAGATCGAATGAGAGAGATATATCAGCAGTGCTCTGAAGCCCTGTTCCCCTTCCACTAACCCTAGCATGATCTGTCGGCCTCTTCTCATCAAACCTGAGCTTGAAGCTCATAGACCCCCTGAGATGCCCTACGCCGAGCGTTGCCCTCACAGAGAAGCTGTTCTCATCCTGAACCTCGACCCTCTCAACACCTGGGAATGTCTTTGCAACCTTGTTGGGATCTGTTAGGAATCTATATACATCCTCCTTCGATGCCCTGACATCAAAAGACCCGCTGTATTGGAGCCTCATGGGGGTTCACAAGCTATAGATGCTATTGGGGATTATAAAACCTTATTTATAGCTATATGAATTACTGCTATATGGGTGGGTTGTTTGGAGAAGACGCTGAGGAGGATAAAGCCTCCAGAGGAGGGTTCCTTCATAGAATATGTAGATGGAGGCTACGTTGTCCCCAGCAAGCCTGTGATAGCATATATAGAGGGGGATGGGATAGGGCCTGAGGTTGTTAGCTCTGCTAGGCTCGTTCTAGATGCTGCAGTTGAGAAGGCCTATAGAGGCTCTAGGAGGATCGTTTGGTGGGAGCTCTACGCAGGCTATAAGGCTGAGAAACTGTTTGGAAGCCTTCTCCCAGAGGACACGCTGGCGGGGATGATGCTTGCCAAGGTAACCCTCAAGGGGCCTCTGGAGACGCCTATAGGGACTGGCCATAGATCTATAAATGTTGCCATAAGACAGAAGCTAGATCTATACTCGAACATAAGGCCTGTAAGGTACTTCAGAGGAGTCCCAGCACCGAGTAGATATGCTGAGAAGATAGACCTCGTGATCTTTAGGGAGAACACTGAGGACGTCTACGCAGGGATCGAGTGGCAGGCTGGGAGCAGAGAGGCCCTGAAGGTTATAGAATTCCTACACAGGGAGTTCGGGATAGAGCTATCACCAGACACAGGGATAGGCTTGAAGCCTATAAGTGAGAGCAGGACAAAGAGACATGCTAGGAAGGCGCTTAGATATGCTATAAAGAATAGGAGAAGGGCTGTCACATTCATGCACAAGGGCAACATTATGAAATACACCGAGGGAGCCTTTGCCAACTGGTGCTATGAGGTGGCTCTAAACGAGTTCAGAGAATATGTGGTTACAGAGAGAGAGGTTACAGAGAAATATAGCGGATCAGTGCCCGAGGGCAGAATACTGGTCAACGATAGGGTTGCCGATAACATGTTCCAGCAGATCATAACACGACCAGGGGACTATGATGTAATAGTAACGCCAAACCTGAACGGGGACTATCTAAGCGATGCAGCAAGCGCCTTAGTAGGTGGCATAGGCATAGCACCAGGCCTCAATGCAGGCGATATATTCGCATTCGCAGAGCCTGTACACGGGACAGCTCCTAAATACGCTGGAAAGAATGTTGCAAACCCATCAGCAACTATACTGGCTGGCGCAATGCTTCTAGAACACATAGGCTGGACAGAGGCTTCGAGACTCATATGGAGAGCTGTCGAGGAGACGATAGCCTCTGGAAAGATGACCCAGGATCTTGCCAGGCATTATGAGAATATAAGGCCCTTATCAACCGGCGAGTTCACAGAGGCTGTTATAGATACTATAAAGAGGATCTAGGCTGCTGAGTGGGAGATGAGCTGTTTTGAGCAGCTATGCTAGAATAGTAGTATCTTTTTTAATATATATAGTCTCGATGTTCATACTATTGATCGCAATACCAACTCTTTTCTCCCACAACTACATAGCAGTATATATAAGACCATACCAGCTGATGGCCTTCTCGGACTTCATGGTGCTGCTCATCTTCCTAGTAGTCTATCTCATAGCCAGTGCTAGAATAGCATACTATGTGATCCAGATAGCAATCGCAATGATGATCCCGATAAACTACCTAGACATAGCATCGAGGATATCCCAGGGTGTGAGCATATCAATAATGCCCCTGCTAATTAGAATAGAAGGGCCATCAGGATCGTCTATATCCCCAGACCTAGGGCAGATCGCATTAGTAATACTCATAGCAATGAATATAAAGAATATAGCTAGGATCCATAGACCGGCAGGCCAGCTCCCTCAATAAGAGCTATGCTTATAAGCCAGCTGATCTCCACACTATACTTAATACAAGAGCCATGGATCTGAGACGTTGCCGCTAATATAGAAACCCGCATAAAAGCTCATTCCCAAGGCTATTCACTTAGCCCCGGACTCTGGGTTCCTCTAGAGCCTCTACCCGCCCAGAGTTAACATGCCATAGCCCTGAATTTATTTATAGAACCAAGAAGTCCAGGCTCGATAACAAAAGTGCTTGAGATCTAAGCTGTTCCTTTAACCTAGCATCTACCCTGGCCAAAATAGACTTCTCTAACAGACCCGGTTTAGTGAATTGGTGCGACCCACTTCTAGGAGAGATTAGAGCCCTAGCCAGCCATAGGGGAGAGGCATGTTACGATCGAAAGCCTCACCCTTCGGGGGGGGGGGGCGTCAGCACCCCGGCTAAGGTCTATAAGCTCTGTGTTTATCTATATCATACGGATAAGATGAAGAGGCTGGTCTTCAAGCTAAGCTATGCTGAGAATATTCTAAAGGGTGAGAAGAGATCCACAATCAGGCTTAGATCGTCATATAGAGTTGGGGAGATAGTTGAGATCTATGTGGGCTCAGCCAGAGTTGGTAGGGCCATTATAAAGCATATAGAGAGGAAAAGGCTCTCGGAGATAAGCGATGAGGATGCTAGGATAGATGGCTTTAAGGATAGAACAGAGCTTTTGAAGGAGCTCATGAGGATCTATGGTAAGAAGGTTATGAGCAAAAACCCAGAGCTATATATAATATACTTCCAACTATTATAGATATGGTCTCTATGGATATAGGCTCCATCCTGGCACTAGCATCATCTGCTCTGATATCATATAATAACTCAACAGCAGTTGCGGGGCCTATGATAGCTATGGGGGTTAGGAGGATTGCTGCAAGGATCCTTGCAGGTGTATCTATATCGATAGGCGCTATAACCCTTGGCTGGGCTATGAGAAGCCCCTCCCAATGCGGATCCATGGACACTCTTGGAGCCTATATAGCGCTGCTAGCGCCAATGATCCTGTCAACATATCTAGGCATCCCATTCTCAGCATCCATAGCACTCATAGGAGCTGGGGTTGGGAGATCATATGTCCTCAGAAGCCTTGATAGGGCGTGGCTCGTTGACACGTCAATGCTATGGGTAATCTCAACAATCCTCACAATATCCATGGGCTATACCCTATACATAGCTATGGAGAAGATTATTAGGAGAACCAGGGGAGTCACCGCCCTTCTAAGTGTCTCAAGGCCAGCATCTATATTGATATCAATAACCATGGGGCTACTGCTTGGAGGCAATACACTCGGCTTTCTAAGCAGCCTTGAATGCCACAGGGGGCTGGCTATAATAGCCCTCGGAGGACTCGCAGCATCCCTCCCAGGATCATCACTCATAGAGGGAATCTTCAGATGGTTCTCGACAAGACATCTATCAACGCTGGCGATCCAGATATCCAGTGCTGTTAGCATCATAATCGCAACATTCCTGGGGCTACCGCTATCCCATGTATATGCTATAATCCTCTCAGCAGTAGGGTACTCAACATCCTCTGGGATCAGTATCTATTCGAGGAAACAGATCTTGAAGCTTATTAGAACATGGATCTGCTCCCTGCTAGTGGGCTTCGCAGCATCGGCAGCATTAACAGCACTCATAACACACAGAACAGCATAGAAGATCCCTGCTGGGGGATCGAAAGACCGTGATCCGTGAAGCGATGCTCATCACACATCAGATCCCGGATTCCTCTTCACTCAATATAATAAAAACAAGAGGGGTAAAAACCATGAGATCCTATATCATCGTAATAAATACACGTTTAGAATAGATCTCTATGATGTATGATCCAATACCTTATTATTCCTGATAACCAGCCAGAGATCTATAGTTGGAAGAGGTCTGTATAAACCGACTCCTACTCATGTTTGGGCCTTCTAAATTCCAGCTCGTATCCCCCGCCACCTGTTAGGAGAGCTAGAAGTTCCTCTGATATCAGTGGTTTTCCACCAACCAGTGGGTATGCGTAGGGGAGTTCTATCTCGTGCTCTATAGATCCTATCCTCCTCCTAATAGTAATCCCCAGTGTTATTGGTATCTCTCTAAGCCTTCTCCCCCTAATGATCTCTAGGGCTATATAGACGCTCCCATCTATTGAGAACTGTTGCTTGCCTATATTCCTCTTAATAGCCTGGGGGAATCTATCTGAGAGGAGCTTTTTTGTCCTACCCATCGGCGGATGGGCACCCAGGATCCCGCCTATTACTATTGCATCGATCCCCTCCAGATCCTCTGGTGCGAGCTCCCTATCAGCCTGGGGATCCAGGATGATCGCTTCAGACGGATCTACAAGTTCGTGGAACCTCTTACTAGTGCTCCTTATCCCCGGAATCTCGATCCCTGTTATCGTTAGGAGGTCCCCTGCTATTCTATAGCTACTCCAATACTCCGCCAATAACCACCTGCTAAGCTGGCTCTCGAGGTGCTCTATATATATCCTAGGCGCCATACTAGCTAACCTGAGGCGCTAGGTAGAATGTCGCTGTGCCCCCCATAACCAGTGGGAACACCATCCTTATTGGTGCATCGCTTGAGAAGCTCAGCTGGAGCTGTGAGGCTAGCTTGGCTAGGGAGAGGGCTTTCTCTATATAGCTTACCTCATACGAACAGCTCGATGGCCTATCAATTCTCAGATCTATCAGAGATCCTGCTGATCTTGATAGCCTTGCGGCACCTCTCTTGTTAGATGCCTCATAGATCTCTAGGAGATCCTCCGTCTCTGCTTTGAAGAGGGCATAGGATCCTATAGAGGCTATATCCTTTATAGCAACCACAAAGGGATCTAGACCCACTATTGCATCCACATCGAACTTCACATCTATGTTGGGAACCTCTTTGGGGATCTCGATACTTCTGAACTTAAACCTCCTCGTGGGGAGCCCCTCAACTATGATCTCTACAAACTCGCCATCACTTGTCAATACATACTTATCTGTCTTCTTAGCACCCTCAAGAGTTAGCTCTAGATTCTGCATAGAAACACCTATAGAGAGCTCCCTCTCAACCCTAAGCTCTAGAAAAGCACTGACAGGGATCTCTAGGATCATCATAGAGACCCTAGCAGGATCCATAGCTGAGAGCTTAAAACCGCTAGAATCTATCGTGATCAGAGTCTCATCCACAAGCCCCTTGAGAGCCTTAACAATAGTCGCTGGGATCTTCACATCAGCGAAAACCACAGAAACCTGGGGAGATATCGTTGCATATGATGACATGCTCCTCCCATATGAGATATCCTTTGCAACTAATAAAGAGCAACCATGGATATGGCCCACATTTTGGCGGGTTTGGCGTTGTTATCATTATAGATACCCTTATCACTATAGATATCAGGGATCCTGCGTGAATAGCAGCACGAGGATAACGTACGTGTTTGTTGAGGCAGCTCTGGAGCTTGTCCCAAGAGAGCTGCTTAGTGGGAAGGATGTCATCTCCAGTGCTAGGAGAAGGGGTGTGGATCCTGGCAGGATGATCCTTGATATATCGTACCACTATAGATCCATGAGGAGACATCTAAGCGACTGGTATAAGAGAGGAAGGCCTGACATAATACACACATCCCTCCTAGTCCTATCATCATCTCCCCTATGGAGAAGGGGGCTCGTGAAGGCTATAATAGAGACTAGACATGGCCTGATCTTCATCAGGGAGATGGTTAGAATAGCCAGGAACTATAATAGATTTATAGGGCTTATGGAGCAAGTCCTTGTAGAGGGATCAGCTCCCCCCAACAGCTCCGAGCCCCTTATATACCTTGTTAAGAGAGACCTTTTGGAGTATATAGATAACGAATCCCCGGATCTTGTAATCCTACTGGACGAGGCTGGCAAGAGGGAGGATCTCGAGAGCCTCGCATCCAGGATCTCGAGGGCTAGAAAGCCCTTCATACTGGTCGGAGGATTCCAAAGGGGCACCTTCTCAGAGAGGATCCTGTCAAGGGGATATAAAAGGGTCTCTATATATAGCGAGAGCCTCGACACATGGGCTGTTATATGTATGATCAACACACACCTCGAGAAATTTTTGGGATCTATCTAGACCCTATTAGAGCCTTCATGAGCTGTTTTGGGTTTCATATTGGTTTATAAGTGTTGGTATCTATTCTTTTTGTGGAGAGATTTTGCTGAGGTCCGATCAAAAATATGAGAAGGTGAAGAAGTGTGTCGAAGGGCTTGAGGCTTAAATCATTCCAGCCAGGGGAGGAATATGTTTACTTAACGTATTCTATGAAGAATGATGAGAGGGAGGAGAGCAGGGTACTGTTAGAGAGCTACAGAG
>Ga0101942_100224_pt1 | contig 33480 bp, 35 predicted proteins | sample DewCreD2012metaG_4_FD_75243 | JGI IMG/M metagenome (GOLD analysis project Ga0101942, IMG submission 75243) | Hot spring sediment bacterial and archeal communities from British Columbia, Canada, to study Microbial Dark Matter (Phase II) - Dewar... ...
TTATAGAGTAGAATAGTTTAAAAGCTTCATCAACATATATCAAGCAAATTATAATTATTTTTTATTCGAAAAGAAAGAATTTTTAAGAGGGCTTGCAAATAATTATCTTCAATGCAATTCATTCAAGATAATGAGACTTACGATCTTAAATATGCTTATAGGGCAGCTATAATTCTTGCATCAATACCTCTTTTGGTAATGTATACTGAAGCGATGTTGATACCTTCACTCCCAACTATTCAGAAAGAATTTCAAGTAACCGAAGCAGAAGTAGCTTGGATATTGTCATTGTTTTTAGCTTTTTCAACCGTTTCAGCTGCAATTTTTGGAAAACTCGGCGATGTATATGGAAAAAAGAAAATACTTATGATTGCGATGTTGATATATAGCAGTGGCGCAATATCTACAGGCTTTGCAAATAATTTTACAATACTCCTAATTTCAAGAGCGATACAAGGAATTGGAGGAGCGATGTTACCATTGGCCTTCTCTATAGTAAGAGAAGAATTTCCTCCTAGAATGATTCCACAAATACAGGGCATAATCAGCGCTATGTTCGGTGTTGGTGTTCTCATCTCCTTACCATTAGGAGCATATATAAGCCAATATTATGGTTGGCAGGCTACTTATCATACAGTCATCCCTTTCATTGTTGCATTAGATATTGTTGCATTTTTATTCATTAGGGAGAGCAGATACAGAAATCCTCAAAAAATAGATTGGCTAGGCGCAATATTTCTCTCGATTGTACTCATGACTGGAATTATTGGAATATCAGAAGCACCAAATTTAGGCTGGAGTAATTTCGAAGTTATAATTCTTTTCATTATAGCTTTGACATTTTTGCTCATTTTTGCTTTGCATGAGAGGAAGACGAGCAATCCCATTATTCCTACTCATCTCTTATCGAACAAAAACATTCTAGTAGCGAATTTTGGAATATTTCTAGCCGGGTTTGTTTTCCAATTAATGTCGCAAACAATAACATACATATTTCAAATGCCTCAACCTTATGGATATTCTCTAGCTATCTTGGATACAGGATTATTCATGACTCCAAATGCTATAGTACAATTAATAGTTGCACCTGTGGCAGGGAGAAACCTGTTTAAGCTAGGTGCTAAGTCAATGGCTATTATTGGTTCTAGTATATCTGCAATTGGTCTTGTAGTACTTTCATATTCCGCTTTTATAAACATTCCAAGTTTGATTTCAACACTTGCGTTCACAGCAATAGGTTCAACTTTACTTAATGTCTCATTGATAAATATAGTCATATTTTCAGTGGATAGAAAGAATTTAGGCATAGCTACGGGCTTGAATACGGTTTTCAGAAATCTAGGTTCTGCATGGGGACCAGCTATTGCAGGAACTATAATGAGTCAATTCCAAGAATCTATTAAATACGGTTCAATCATGATAAACATACCTTCACATTTTGCTTATGAGCTAATCTTTTACATAACTTCTTCTTTATTCTTTTTATTACTTTTTTCTCTTTTATTTACTAAAGAAATATTAAAGAAAAACAATAAACTTCGTTGATCAATCTCTTAATAGCAACAAAGAAGAAAGGAAAACAAGTAAAACTCCTATGATGTAAACGAAGAAACCACTTCTAAGTATAGAAAATATTGAATAAACAGAAAATGATGATAAGATTTTAACAGCAAAGGTGGCCAAGATTACTGAAAAGGTGAAATAAAAAAGGAAACGGCCTGTTTTCCACTGTTCTTGATGAAAGAAATTTCAAGTGCATGGAAAAATCATGCAGAGGAAACCTATTATAATTATGAATACATAATTTCCTATTATATCATCAAGGTATAATCTAGGTTCACCGTAGAATGGATATGCAAGCTAAGCAATTATGAAAAGACCTCCAATTATTGAAAGGATCGTAGCACGATTTATTTTCATAGTTTATTAACGTTGAACGACTTTAAAACATTTCTTATTAAGTTTATATTGCTATTATTCTTACGTGGTTGAAGAAATAAGAGGAAAGTTAAGCAATGTGTTGAAGAATAAAAATATAATACATTGCGTAACTTCAAGCATTTCATTATATAAGGCTATCGATATTGCTAGATATTTAATAAAACACGGAGCAAACGTGATTCCTGTTTTGAGTTATGATGCTGCGAAGCTAATAAGCCCTTATCTTTTCGAATATGCTACAGGAAATAAACCCGTTTATAAAATAACTGGAAATGTTGAACATACAAGTTTGTTTAAAGAATATAATATAGATCTCGTATTGGTTGCACCTGCTACAGCAAATACAATAAGTAAGATTGCTAATGGGATTTCCGATACTTTAGTTACACTCGTTGCTTCTGTTGCCTTAGGCAAAGGAATACCGATTTTAATAGCGCCTGCAATGCATGAACCTATGTATGAAAATCGCATATTGCTAGAGAATATTGAAATGCTTAAAAAGCAAGGTATTAGTTTCGTTGAACCCAAGAAAGAAGAAGGAAAAGCTAAGCTAGCAAGTGAAGAAGACATATTCTATGCTATAATGCGTATTTTGGGAGAAAAGCCTTTAAGAAACAAGAAAGTAATCGTCACTGCAGGCGCTACACGGGAATATCTTGACTCTGTGAGATTCTTGACTAATGCAGGTTCAGGAAAGATGGGAATTGCTATGGCTAAAATTGCATGGTTTAAAGGAGCTGATGTTTATCTTATTCATGGAGATATGAAGATTGAAGTTCCTAATTTCTCGCATAATATACATGCAGAAACCTCAGAGATCATGCTAAGCAAAATTGAAGAATTGCTGAGAAATAACAACTTCGAATATTTTGTCTCTACAGCAGCAATAGCTGATTTCAAACCTTTAAATCAATTCGAAGGAAAAATTGAAAGTAAAGCCATAGATAAGCTTATTGTAGAATTAATACCTACTAAAAAAATTATAAAATTCGTAAAAGAAATTTCTCCAAAGACTAAATTAGTTGCTTTTAAGGCGGAATATGGTTTAAATAAAGATTTGGATGTATTGATTAAAGCATATGAATTTTGTGATTTTTTAGTTATTAATGATATTTCTAGAAAAGATATCGGATTTTCAAGCAATTATAATGAAGTTATAATGATAGATTTAAGAAACAATAAAGTTTGGAATATTCCTAAAATGAAGAAAGATGATCTTGCAGAAAATATTTGGAGCATAATTTTATCGCATGGAAAGTAAAGAAGCACATGATTTATTGGAAAATCTAGCACCTTTCTATGAAAGTATATGGGCACCTATAGGTATGCTGATATCTGCTAGAATGAGATATGGCTCTATCATGAAAGATGCAGCAAAATTTCTCTATTCAGATTCAGTAGTTGATCTGGGAGCTGGTACAGGTAAATTAAAGGATTTTTTGAACGTTCCGAATTATATAGCAATAGATATTTCATCGAAATTTTTGAAAATCTTGAAAAAGAAAAGAAGAAGTACAGATGCAATAAGAGCTGATGTATCCAAGTTACCTTTCAAGGATGAGAGCTTTGAAAGCGCTGCAATGCTTTTCGTATTTCATATGTTAAAAAATAAAGAAGAAACGTTGAGAGAGATCCGAAGAATTTTAAAAAAAGATGGAAAATTGTTTTTGACAAGCTTATGCAAAGGAGGAATGCTAAGCGATATTCTTTCAAATTTGTGGTCAGTTAATCCGCTCACTGAAAAAGAATATGATACACTTTTTAGCAAAGCAGGTTTTGAAATAATAAGTTCGAGAAAAGTCGGAGTTTGGTATTTTGTAAAATGTAAAAAATTATGATCTCAATAATTTGAAAGATATCATGCTAAGCTTTCCTGCAAGTCTTCTCGCTACATCGAAATAAGCTTTGGAAGCTTCGCTATGAGGATTAGATATTACAATTGGAACTCCTTCATCGGATGATATCCTCACCTCAGGATCAAGAGGTATACTGCCTAAGAAGCTTACGTTTAGTTTTTCAGCAAGCTCCTTTCCGCCTCCAGAACCAAATATTTCAACTCTGTTTTTACAATGAGGGCATATGAAATAACTCATGTTTTCAATTACTCCTATTACGTTGAGGTTTAGTTTTTTAAACATCATCAATGCTTTCATAGCTATGCTATATGCTGCTGGTTGGGGCGTTGTAACGATAACACCATGTGCATTTGGCAAAGTTTGTGCTAGTGTAAGGGGTATATCGCCAGTTCCAGGTGGAAGATCTACGATTAAATAATCTAATTCTCCCCAATCTACATCTGTAAATAGTTGCCTTAATGCACCAGATATTATTGGACCACGCCAAATTAAAGGAGTATCCTCTGTTATGAAAAATCCAATCGATATGACTTTTATATCGTAAACTTCAGGAGGAATTAGTTTTTTTCCATCCGTCCTTACAGGTTCTTTAATACCTAACATTCTAGGTATGCTTGGGCCATAAATATCGCCATCGAGCAATCCTACCTTTGCTCCACTTTTTGCAAGCACGATAGATAAATTTGTAGCTACTGTAGACTTTCCTACTCCACCTTTACCACTTCCTATAGCTATTATATTTTTTACAGAGGGAAGAATATCTTCAGGTAATATTCTTCTCGATGGAAGAACTTTAGCAGTTGTTTTGATTTCAACATTCCTTATTCCTTCTATTCTAGATAATTCACTTCTTATGCTATCTTCAATTTCCTTTTTTAAAGGACAAGCAGGGGTTGTCAATTCGCATTCGATGTAAACTGCATCACCTTTCAATTCTACTTTCTTTATCATACCCATTTTAACTATGCTAACACCTAATTCGGGGTCCCTTATCTTTTCGAGTACATTCCATATATCTTTTTCTTTAACCATTCAAATCTACAGTGAAGCATCTTGTATTTAAATTAAGAGCTTAAATATTTTGAATAATGGATCTGTTAGCAATAACTTTCCTAATTTTATTTCTGATATCTCTAGTTATAGGTAAACTACTGAATAAAAGTTATGATAAAGCTTTAGCACCTATTGTAGTAATTTTAATAATTACAATATCTTCATGGGCTTCATCATCGATTAGTTCGAGTTTTGAAGTTTTGAAATTAATATCTTTATCTATAGCCTATGCTTTAATCACGATTTTAATGACATATATAATAGGTCTTCTTCTTGATATGAGAAAAACCGAATTGAAACTAATCAAGTACGAAACAAAGCTTAATTTCATACTAGCCATCCTTGCTGGATGGATCTTAGGTCAATTTCTTCCTAAGAACCTTCCTTATACTACTCTCATAAGTTATGAACTTTTAATATTAGCGATTGCTGCAGGCATTTCTGTTGGAAAATTATTCTCAATCGATCTTCTAAAGAAAAGCGCGAAAATAACTTTACTTACATGTATAGCTGCAATATCAGGCGCTGTCATTTCAGGGGTTTTGAATTCATTTTTATTCGGTATTGATATTAAAGCATCTATATCGATTTGTCTAGGGATGGGATGGTATACTTACATAGGTCCATTATTAGCTAATTATGAAGGTTCTTTTATAGGAAATCTTGCATTTTTATCTAACTTTTTAAGAGAACAATTTACGTTTATAATCGTTCCATTCATAAAAGGGAATCCAAGTTCTCTGATAAGCATAGGAGGTGCTACATCTATGGATGACACTTTGCCTATTTTCATCTCGAGACTGGGTAAAGAATATTCGATTCCTTCCATATCTAGTGGTTTTATACTAACATTACTAGTCCCAATCCTAGTACCAATCATTTTCGCTTTTTAGTGAATTTGTGAATTATTAATTATGAGCGAAGAAGTAAAACCAGTTTACGCGCAGGCTTTTTTCAACGTCTCAAAGGAATTCGTAACATATTACTTGATTTTTGATTATCACGATTCTAAGCTATATTATAGTAAATTAATAAGAGATGAAGTTAAGTTTGAAGAAGAAATGAATAAGGTTTACTATAACATGCAAAATTTCTTGAAAGAAGAAAAGGTAAGAGTTAATGGTCATAGATGCGAACCTAATGTTTTAATGGTTGACTTAGGATTTAGAGGTTCTCATGATAGACCATATTTAGCGTTTCTAATAGGTTTTGAAGTAAGATTAAAAAGAGGTCTCAATGTTTATGAGAATGAATATCCTCCTGAAATTATCGAATATGATTACGTTGCCTACTGGCATTTTCCTCCAAATTGCAAGATTAAAGAGGTGGAAATGAAAGAGGAATATGAAATAGTCAACGATAGAATTCTTGTGATATACGGAAATAAAGGAAAATATATTTCAGGATATGAGATGATTTCTTTCTTCATGAAAGACTGAAACTTATAAATTCATATATACAATTTTTTAGATTAGAAAGCTATGATTAGAGATTCTGTTAAATTAGAAATTAAGTCAGAAATTTTTAAGCATGTATATGAAGAAGAGGAAGGTATTCCTCTTTTTAAAACGTATATTGCAGGAAATTGGAAGGCCAGCGAAGAATTCTTCGAAGTTAAAAGCCCAATAAATCTCAGTACTATCGCTAGGGTTACACGATTAAAAGAAGAAGAAGTTAACAAAGCAATAGAAATCGCATATAATAAGGGTAGATGGGTTATTAGAGATACTCCTGGAGAGAAAAGACTTAGGATATTCAATAAGGTTGCAGACTTATTAGAAGAATATCGAGAAGATTTCGTAAACGTTTTAGTATTAGGAAATGGAAAAACAAGGGCTGCAGCAAATGGAGAAATAAATGCATCGATTGAAAGGTTAAGGAGGACTGATATGGATGTTAGAAGAATGTATGGTGAATATGTACCAGGCGATTGGAGCTCTGAAAGCCTTGAAAGCGAAGCAATCGTTAGAAGAGAACCTTACGGTGTTGTGCTAGCTATTACACCATTCAATTATCCATTGTTCGATGCTGTCAATAAGTTAGCATACTCAGCAGTATCTGCTAATGCTCTTCTTCTTAAACCTTCTCTTTCAACACCTTTGCCTGCATTGATGCTTGCTAGAATTTTAGAGTTTGCAGGCTTTCCAAAAGAAGCATTTTCAGTTTTACCTCTATCAGGTAGCGAAATTGAGAGATATTTAAGTGATAGGAGAATAGCAGTCATATCGCTTACAGGTAGTTCTGAGACAGGTGAAAAAGTGATCAAAAAGAGCGGAATAAAAAGTTTTATAATGGAACTTGGTGGGGGCGATCCAGCTATAGTCTTAGAAGATGCTGATGCTGTTTATGCAGCTTCAAGAATTGCTCTAGGAATAACGAGCTACTCAGGACAAAGATGCGACTCGATAAAGCTTATTTTAGCGGAATCCCCGATTTATGAACAGTTGAAGTTAAATCTTATTGAAGAATTGAAGAAAGTAAAAATAGGGGATCCTAGAGATCCAACAGTCAGCATGGGACCCTTAATAAGCGAAGATACAGCTATTGAGCTAATGAAGGGAATTGAAGATGCTGTTAGCAAAGGAGGAAAATTATTATTTGGAGGTGAACGTGATAAAAATTATATAAAACCTACCTTAATTGAAGCAACGCAAGAAAATGTAAGGAACATGTATCTTTACAATAAAGAAGTCTTTGCTTCAGTAGCACTAATTGTGGAAATTAAAGATTTAGAACAAGCCATAGAACTATCCAATGGTAGAAGATATGGATTGGATGCTGCCATATTCGGTAACGATATAAATAAAATTAGAAAATTGATCAGACATCTTGAAGTTGGAACCATATATATTAATGATTATCCAAGACATGGAATAGGTTATTTCCCCTTTGGAGGTAGAAAAGATTCAGGAATAGGCAGAGAAGGAATAGGTTATGCCATAGAATATGTAATGACTTATAAGACTGTAGTTTATAGTTATAAAGGCAAAGGTATCTGGGAATATCTGTGATACTTCATGCCTTTATTACACTTTCATATAAACTTACAATTCTTTTTGCTTGTTTTACGACTGCTTCATCGATCATCTTATCATCGAATTTTATTGCTCCTACGTTTTCTTTTTTAGCTTTTTCATAAACTTCGATGACTTTTAGAGCATTTTCATACTCAGATCTTGAAGGTGTGAAGATTTTGTTTATTATTTCAATTTGAGATGGATGAATTGCAGTTTTACCTGTATATCCCATTGACTTAGCAATCCTAGTTTCCTCTTCGAGCTTTTTTAAATCTTTTAAATTTATGCATGGAGAATCTATTGCTTGTAAGTTATTTGTTGAAGCAGCTATGCTAACCAAAGCTCTAGCTAGCATTTCAGCTAAATTCCCTTCTTCACCTCCTATGCTTGCATTGAAATCGATTTTCCCAAACATTAATGCTATTAATTCATCGCAAGACTTCGCTATATTAAAGACCCTTGAAAGACCTTCCCCGTCTTCAATACTTGCAATTAAAGGAATTTGAATATTCAAAGAACTAAGTGTCTTCGAAACTATTTCTAATTCTTTTTCATTCTTCACTTTAGGCATCATTATGAAATCAAGATCAGCTTCTGCGATTTGTAAAATGTCTTTAAGCCACATCTTACTTTCAAAAGAATTGATCCTTACCCCTATTGCTTTATTTCCCTTTATCGTATTTATTAATTCTAAAACGTTTTTTCTGGCTTTCTCTTTTTCCTGAATAGGAACAGAATCTTCTAAATCTAATATTACCGCATCGACGTTAATTTCCTTTAGTTTTATGATCTTCTTTTTATCGTTTGCAGGAGTAAATAAAAGACATCTGTAAATTTTCATTTCACTCTGAAATATTCTTTCTTCAATAACCAAATAACTCTTTCAAATTCACATACTTTTTCTTCATATCCATTTTTGTATACTATATGTTTTACTCTTACGATTCCTAGATCCTTTCTTTCTCCATGCTCTTTCAACTCTATTATTTCTGTGACAACTCTTAAAGTATCACCGTTGAAAACAGGTTTAAAGAACTTTACATTATAAACTCCTTCATCCCATACAACATTCTTAAAATCGAGCGTTGCAATTCCTATTGCAACCGCTATCGTCATACTAGATATCAATAGAATTTGTTTAAACTCGGTTTTTCTCATATAATCTAAATCTAAATGCAAAGGAGAATCGTTTAGCAAAAGGTTTGTGAATAATAAATTTAAATCATAAGTTACAGTACGACCGTATTTATGAACTATTTTTTCTCCTTTCTTAAAGTCCTCAAAGAACTTACCTAAATAGCCAAAGCCTTCATTCATTTTTAAAAGGTGTATATATTCTCTTATATACAAGATTCGTTCTCTTCATCTCAACGACTATTTCTCCTTTTTCATTTAATCCTCTATGTATCCATGTTACAACACCTGCTTCTTTTCGAGTTTTAGATTCCCTTTTTTCAATAACTTCTGATTCAACTTCAATAGTTTCGCCGCTATAAACAGGTTTAAGGACCTTTGCATAATCTATGCTCACTAAGGCTAAGCTGTTCTTGCTGGTATCTTTTATGCTCATCCCTAGGACTAAGTTTATCAAGAAAACACTATTGATTGGTCTTTCTTTGTATCCTAAGCTCTTTGCGAAATTTTTATCAACATATATTGCTGTTTGATCACCAGAAAGCAAGAGCCATAACAAATTATCGAAATTGCTCAACGTTCTCCTAGGCCAAGATTTAATTTTCTTGCCTATCTCTAAGTCTTCAAAATATGGACCTTCAGAATCCCAGCTAATTTCTTTCATACGAATAAATATGTTTTCAAATTTTATTTTTTAAATTTATGATATTTTTATTATGTTCGTAGCTTTATCATTTATAAATGAAAAAAACTGTTATAGCCCAGATAGCTATTATGACAATTCCAAAACTTTCTTGCAACGCTACAGAAGGCCATTTAACGATGAAGCCGATTAAAGGAGAGATTATGGCTATTATCAAGAATGTTAAGCCAATTTTCCTGTTTTTGTTAATTACCCCAAGACTCCAGCATAATACTGAGAGATCACTTTGTATAAAAAAATAGGTAGAAACGAAAACATGAGGCCTAGTTCCTGCAGGATATATGCCTATTAAAGAAAGAAATATTCCTGCTACAAAAAAGAAAGCTCCGCTTGAAACTTCGAGTTTATTGTTTGCTGATAAAATTATGAAAATAGAATAAAGAATTACGAATACCGCAGTTACGATTAGACCGTAATTATATATCCAAGGCGAGTTTGCTGAAGATGAGCCTAGATCGCTGAAAGCATTTTTGAATATACTAAACCATGGGTTGTAATAAGCCGATAGAGCTACAGTAATTATGAATGACGCAATTCCTAAAAAACATGTGTAAGATAATATTTTTTTAAAACCCATTTTCTGAAATTAAATAAATTTTATAAAATAAATATATCTATGCAAGAGTATGAAATCGCTGTTCTAGGAGGCGGATGTTTTTGGTGCACTGAAGCAGTTTTTAAAAGAATTAAAGGTGTTATAAAGGTTGAACCGGGCTATGCAGGGGGTTGGAAAGAAAATCCTACGTATGAAGAGGTTTGCACAGGAGAAACTGGTCATGCTGAAGTAGTAAAAATAACTTTCGATCCCAAAATAATATCATATAGAGAATTGCTTAAAATATTCTTCAACATTCATGATCCCACAACTCCTAATAGACAAGGAAATGACATAGGAACGCAATATCGCTCGATTATTCTTTATACTAGCGAAGAACAAAGGAAGATTGCAGAAGAAGAGATCAAGGAAGCTGAAAAAATATACAAAAAGCCTATAGTAACAGAATTAAAAGAATTAAAAGCATTTTATAGAGCAGAAGATTATCATATAGACTATTATGATAAAAATCCATATAATCCGTATTGCATATTCGTAATTTCTCCAAAAATAGTTAAATTAGAAAAATACTTTAGTAAATATATAAAAAAGATTTAAGCTTAAAGTTTAAATCTTTTTGGCTTAATAGAGCATGTGGTAAGATATCAAGGAGTAGGAATTGATCATGCTCATGTAGGTAAAATTTTAGCAGATAAGCTTGCTCAAAACGGTTATAAAACAGAATTAGAAACGAGCAAGATTACGAGCATAGTTCATTGGAAAAAAGGGCTTTTCAAAAAAGGCTCGGTTGTTTTATCTAGCGAGAATGACGATTTAATCGTTCAAGGCTATGTTGAAGACGAAATAATACCGTTTCTTGATGAGGCTTTATATGAAACATTTTCTGATAAATCAAAATTCATTCCATATAAAGAAAAGCTCAATTTAGAGAATATAAAGAAGAAGGAAGAAGAGAAAGCTAAAGCTGAACAACAAACTCAAGCACCTCAAAGAATTAAATTAGAGAAATGTAAAAATTGTGGAGCTCCTTTAAATATTGGTGGTGAAACATTACCTTGGCTAATAATATGCGAATATTGTGGATTTGTGAATAATGCAGATGCTTCAAAACCAATACCTCAAATAGGCATATTGAATGCTTCAGATATAGATGCATTTAAAATTGCAGAAGATTTCATAGCAAAAGGTATTTTTGTAACAAGAGGTGCTGCAAAAAGCGCAAACATGAGAGTCGTTCAAGATAATTATGTACCAATTTGGCATATCGTTGTTAGCTTGAATGGTTATGTAGAGACTCTAAGATATGTTACAGAGACGATAGGTAAGCAAGTAATAACTAGACAAATAAGGCAAAGATTTCAAATTGCTGAAACATATGAAGTTCCTATAATAGCGAGAGCCAATTCTGAGTTTCAACCAGATTTTGAAAAATACAAATTACCTTTAAGCTCCAAACAACCTTTGAAATATGTTCCTAACATGCTTTCTGTTGAATTAGATGAAAAAGAAGCTTCATCAATTGCAATTAGCAAGGCTTTAGAGCATGTAAAGAAGCGATATTCAAACATTGTAACATTTAACGTAAACGGGAACATTGTAGGAAGCCCAGAACTTATATACGTTCCTATAGTTGTAGTCAAATACAATTGGGATAAAAAAGAATATTTCGTTGCGATTGATAAATCTTCTGGAAATGTTATTGCGGGAACAAGACCTTTAGTTAAATTTAATATATCTTCAATTTTTAAAAAGAGTGAAGAATGAGTATAATTGAAAAAATTGTATCTTATATTCCAGGATATCGAGGATATAAGCAAAAGGAACTGAGAAGAGAAAGTGATCGTTTAATAAGGATGAAAGTTTCTGCTTTAATAAGAGAGAGCAAAGAAAATTTCGAAAGCTTTTCTCTTAGCAACTTAGAAACAATAAGCAAGGATAAAGATTTACGCATGTTATATGATAATATTCGCTTTATGTTCGATAAAATATGGCAAAAGATAGATAAAGCTGAAGCGGGTTATTCTGGATTTTTTGATATAATTAAAATAAGAGAAGAAGAGTTGGATCAAATAACTAAGTATGATTTATCTTTAATAGATTCAGCAGAAAAGATAAAGAATGAAACTAAAGAACTAAACAATAAGATCTTGGATGCGAATTCGATAAAAGGAGAAATGAGAAAAATCATATCTTTATTAGAGGATTTGGAAGAGAAGATTGATGAAAGGAATAAATTTATTCATGGTATAGGTGAGAAAAATGCCTAAAGTAATTGAATGGGTTAATCCTGATGAAAAAGAAATTGTTTATAGATATCCTGTTAATACAATTGAATGGGGTAGTCAGCTAATCGTCAAGGAATTTGAAGCCGCTGTTTTTTATAGGGATGGGAAGGTTTATGATGTATTCAGGGCTGGAAGGCATACAATTACGACTGCGAATTTACCTTTACTTACAAAAGTATTAGCGAGAATTGCAGGTTATGAAAAAGTTCCTTTCACAGCTACTGTTATATTTGTTTCCTTAAAGCAATTCCAAGGAAAATTTGGAGGCCAAGCTCAAACAATTGAATTAGCTCCTCTAATGTTCCATGGAAGCTTCTGGTTTAGAATTGAAGATCCGAATCTTTTCGTAAATGAAGTTGTAGGAGGTCAAGCGGTATATGATACAGTTAAACTTCAAGAATTTTTAAGAGGATATTTCAATCAAAATTTCATAGAAGGAATAAGCAAATATAGCTTAAGAGATGTTTATAACAAGCTTGACGAGACTAGTTTTTTAGCTAAAAACATGCTTTTGCCTGCTTTTAAGAGGATTGGATTGGAATTGATAGATGCAAAATTTGAGGGTATTGATACAACACCTGAATGGAGAGATAGAATTTTCTTTCTCCAATCTGGTGTAAGTGCTTCGGAAGTTTTGAGAATGCAAACTGTTCAGAAAGCAGCTGAGGAGTTGAGCAAAAGTCCTGGTGCTGGTGTTGCTACAGGAGTTGCAATAATTCCTCCATTGTTCCAACAATCACAAACTCAAGTTCTAATAGCATGTCCATATTGCGGTGCTAGCAACCAACAAGGATCTAAGTTCTGTTCAAACTGCGGAAAGCCTTTGCAACAACAAATGATAAAATGCCCTAACGGTCATATTGTTCCTTCAAGCGCTAAATTCTGTCCCGAATGTGGAGCTAGGATTATTCAAGAATTGAAATGTCCTAAATGTGGAGCTAGTTATATACAAGGACAAAAATTCTGTTCAAACTGTGGAGAAAAATTGGAATGATTGACCAAAGAAATATTTACCTTTTTTTCTTTTTATCACTAGGATTTTTGATGATTATATACGGTCTTGGTCTTAGAACTTTCAATGCAATTGAATTTTTAGGTTATTTCTTTATGATTCTAGCTGTAACAATTATCTTATTTGGCAGCGCTACAAAGGATCTACTTTATTATATGATATGGGGTATTACATTATTTTTTATTGGTATTTATATATTATCATATTTTTTTATAAATTTATTTTTAATAATTGGCGTTTATCTTATAGTATTATCTATTTTAATTTTCTTAATTTATAGAAAAAAATAACTTTATTCTAAATATTTAGGAATGGGAGGATATTTCTTCCAGAAATCTGGATCGTGACAAATAATTATTTTTGCATTATTTGCTCTTTCCCAAAGCTTAAGTTGCTTTACGAAAGTTAACCATTCATCATAATCAGCAAGAAGCCATCCTTTTGATTCCGCTTCCAATTCTCTTGGCAAATGTATATGATCTCCAGTAAAGAAGTAAGTATTTCCATTCTTAGTTTTAACACTCAAAACCATATGTCCCGATGTATGTCCGCCAGAGAAATATAATCTAATTCCTTCAGCTAATTCAAATACAGGAAGATCAACTATGAACCAGTTAGCTCCTTTCAATTCGTTTAAGTTCGCTGATTGATATGCACCTTCTTTTCCCATCCATAATAACATCAATGCAGATTGCAATTCTTTCTTATGCACAATTATTGGCGTCTTATGGTCTTTGAATACGTTTGTCTGTCCAACATGATCGAAATGTAGATGTGAATGTATCACGTATGCAACATCGCTTGGTTTTAAATTCAAATCAGCTAGTTGTCTTTCAATTCTATTGTTATCATTGAATTTTATTAAAGGAAATGCTTCCATTACAGCTTTTGTATGTGTTTGCCATGCATTAGGTGCTACACCTGTATCGAATACAATATAACCTATATCGGTATCTAAAAGTACTCCTGTTACAGGAATTTCTACCCAAGCTCGCTCGGGTGCTTTTTGGCTATAAGTTACTGCTCCCCAGCCTGGTAGAAACCATCCGCCATCGCCTGCAAGCCATCCGAAATCAAATAAGAATATCTTTTTTACGACGCTCATGACATAATAAACCTTTATAAGTATATAAAACTTATTAAATCAATGTCAACAAATCCATATATAACATATTCTAATTCAAATGATCCAGTTTTTGTCTTATCTTTGCCACAGACTATTAAATTCGGATTTGGAGTGAGTAAGGAAGCTGGTTTTGAAGCGAAAAAGCTAGGTCTTAAAAGGGTTCTAATTGTTGTGGGCAAAAAGCTTGTGGAAAGCAAATTATATGAGGAAATAAAATATTCCTTAGAAAATGAAGGAATTCATGTTGAAACTACTACGAGAGTTAGAATAGAGCCTGAGGATGAGGAGTTGATAGAAGCATATAAAGAAATCAAAGATAAAGATATAGATGGTTTCGTTGCTTTAGGAGGAGGTTCTACAATAGATACAGCTAAAGTTTTAAATTTGCTTCATACATATCCAAGACCGATAGAAGATTACATTAATAGACCTGTTGGTAAAGGAATGTTGCCTCCAGGACCATTAAAGCCACTGATTGCAATACCTACTACTGCTGGAACTGGAAGTGAAGGAACAGCAGTTGCAGTAGTAGATGTTAAGCATTTAAGAGTTAAAACAGGTATTAGTAATCCTTATATGAGACCTACTGTAGCCTTGATTGATCCTTTCACTACAGTTAGCATGCCTCCTATGGTCACAGCTTCTTCGGGATTGGATGTGCTAAATCATGCGATAGAATCATTTACTTCAAGACCTTACACCTCGAAGCCTGCTATAAAAAATCCTGCCGAAAGGCCTGTTTACGCAGGTGCTACGCCTTTAGGTGATTTGCTTGCTAAACAAGCAATTGAATGGGTTCATAAATATCTTAGAAGGGCTTTTGGAGATCCATACGATTTAGAAGCAAGATATTACATGATGCTCGGTGCGAGTATTGCTGGTATAGGATTTGGCCATGTAGGCGTTCATATACCTCATTCAATGGCTTATCCTATTGCAGGCATGGTTAGAAACTATTATCCACAGGATTATGAATTTGGTTATCCTATAGCACCTCATGGCATTTCAACTGCTATACCTGCAGCGTATGCATTTAGATATGTAGCGTCATATAATTTTGGAAAATTTAAAGAAGTTGTAAGAATATTGACAGGTAAAGAAGTAGAAACTTTAAAAGAAATTGGCGAATTCTTATTCGAGTATTATATAAAACTCTTAGAGGATTTAAATATTCCTACTAATCTAAGAGATGTAGGCTTTACTAAAGCTGATTTAGATGCTTTAGTTGAAGGAACATTAAAACAACAAAGATTATTAGCTCAATCTCCTAAAAACATAACAAAAAAAGATTTAGAAAAAATATTTTTAGAAGCTTTAGGTTAAATTTAAATACATTTATTTTTTATTTTTATATAATGGGTCTAAGTGCTGTTACTCTAGGTTTTGGAGCATATTCTGTTGCTGCAATATTAACAGGATTTTGGCTTTTAGGAATAGAGACAGGAGAAAAAGCATTGCTCACTTTAAGCATATACGCATTCATAGCTTTCTTAGCCTTATTCCTTAATTCACTTTCCTTTATTTTCCAAGCACCACTAGGAAATCAAGGAATTGCAGTAAATATCCAACAGCTTTTCGCTTTGCTCACCGCTTTATTCTCTTTTGTCTGGTTAGGATTTTCAATTGCTGTGATATTCAACCTTGATTTCCGTATTGTTGGAGGAGCTGCATTAATTTTATTCATTTTTAATTTAATAGGATTTTTAATTTTCTTCATGAAACCATGGGCTAATGCATTAGGAGGCTATACTGCTTATCCGTATCTAATCCTTCAAATCAACATGATATTCTATTTACTTGTTGAATTTGGATTTTACGCTTTTACACATGGTCTTATAGGCGCTACACTACAAGGATTATTTATTACAATTTCAGGATTTACTAACATACTAGTAGTCTTCTTCTTAGGAGGAATATTACCTACTCCTAAAACAAAATAATTTTTTATTTGAAAAATTCCTCAGGTATTATATTTCCAATATTGAGAATTAAATATCGATCTAACGTTTTTTTCAACTCTGCTAGTTTTAATATCGTTTGTTTATCATACATTAAACTTATTAAGGGCTTCTTAGTACCATTTTCGACATAATATTTTTTACCTACTCCATGCTCAGCGCTTATCGTTCCCCCTAATTCAACTCCTTTTCTCCATAGTAAAATCACATATCGCTCTGCTTTTTCCAATTCCTCTTTGTTGCTAGGTAAGAAATTAAAATGCAAATGGAAATTTCCAATATGTCCAAACAAAACGTATTTTATTTTAGAAGCTTTGCCAACTTCATGATAGTATTTATACATTTCGAAGAAATTTTCTTCAGGCACAGCAATATCTGTAGCTACCTTTTTAGTACCATGAATTTTTATGAAATTATTAACAGATTGTGGCAATGCATGCCTAATTTCTTTGGCTTCATCTACTTCTAGCAAGTAAGCTTCTGCATCGAATTCATCGATATATTTTAATAGATTTTCAAAATGTCTATCTCTATCCTCAGCTGTCTTCGATTCGATTTCCAAATCTATTATAGCTTTAGAATTAGAAGGTATTTTATCGGAATATTTATTTCTTATGAAATTAACGGAATTCTCATCAAAGAATTCAATTGAACTTATCGGTATTTCTCCATTTTTAGCTTTCATTCTAATCAATTTCGCGAACTCAACAGCCTTTAATTCTTCATCGAAATAAACGAAAATCGCATTGATCAAATTCGGTTTCTTAATTAGCTTAACTTCTATTTCAGTTATTACGCCGAGCGTCCCTTCTGAACCTATAAATAAATCTATGAGATCCATGTTTTCTTTAATGTAATATCCTGCAGCGTTTTTTTCGACGTTGGGCATTTTATAATTAGGAAGTTCTAATTTAATATCTAGACCTTCTACAGTTAGCTCTATTTTGTTTTTATTAAAGAAATGTTCCCCCCTTCTTATATCTAAAACATTTCCTGTTGGCAATACTATCCTTAATCTTCTTACATAGTCTCTTGTAGAGCCATATTTGAATGTCCTCGCGCCTGAGGCATTCGTAGCTACATTCCCACCAAGAAATGAGGATGATTCAGTAGGATCAGGAGGATAAAAAAGATTTTTATTTTCAACCAGCTTCTTAAAAATCTTCAATGGGATACCAGGAGGAGCGATAGCATAATATTCGCTTTTTTCATCTTCACCAATAATTATAGAATATTTCTTACCGTCTTCCTCAATAGTAATAAGTTCTTCTTTTTGATTTGGCTTTTTATCTATTTCTGTGAAATCCTCCATTGATAAAACAATTCCACCTAAAGGCACCCTTGAACCAGTTATACCTGTTCCAGCTCCTGAAACAGTTATTCTTTTTCTTTGAGAAATCGCATATTTAATAGCATTTATTACATCTATTTCCGACTTAGCTAGTATAAGCTCATCAGCATATCCTTTTATTATTCTCGACTCATCAGTTAAATAATTCTCGATTTTTTCTTTGTTTAATATTATTTCTAAATTTTCTTTATAATATTGTTTATTATTCACAAAATTTAAACATAAAGCATGTATAAATTTACATCAATCCTAATGCTAATTTTGCTTCTTCGCTCATCCTATCTGGAGTCCATCTTGGTTCCCAAACTAATTCTACTTCAACATCCTTTACTCCCTTGACCTTCATCACTTCTTGCCTAACTTGTTCAATTACTAAAGGACCTACAGGACAGAACGGTGTAGTCAAAGTCATTTTAATTTTAACTATTCCACCTTCTATTTTCAAATCGTATATTAAGCCTAAGTCTACTACATTGAAAGGTATTTCTGGATCGTAGCAATTCTTAAGCGCCTCTAATACTTCTTCTTTTTTAGGTTCTTCAGACATCACTTTAATAAGTTCACACCATAAATAAAAGATTTTGTTTTTAATCTTATTTTATATTGAAATGAACAAAGACTTGAAAGGATCTCTTCTAGTTTCTATCTCAGCAATATCTTTCGGATTTTTACCTATTTTTGCTAAAATTGTATATTCATATGGTCTTAATGTTTATAGCATGTTGTTTTTCAGATTTTCTATTGCATCAATTATAATTTTTCTATATTTGTATTTAAGAAAAGAGTTTTACATACCTAAGTTTAATACCTTAACAAGGTTAATTCTATTGGGCAGCATAGGGTATTTCTCTCAATCTCTTCTATATTTGAGCTCTATAAATTACATCCCAATTTCAGTAGCAGTTTTATTGCTTTATTCTTATCCTCCGATCGTTTTTCTGATGGCTTCTCTATTAAAAATCGAAAAAATAACTTCAAGGATTCTAGTTGCTTTATTTTTAGGTTTCATCGGAGTTTTCTTAATAGCTAATCCAAGCTATAACTTAAATGTCTATGGGGTAACTTTAGCATTAAGTGCTGCAGTAGTATACTCTGCCTACATAGTTACTAGTTCACAGGTAATAAGGAACATCGAAGGCGAACTTGCTTCTCTCTTCGTCATGATTTCAGCTTCTATTAGTTTTCTCATAACATCATTAATTCAAAATGAAGTAATCCGATTCAATTATCTTGCTTTTTTGTTTTGCATAATAATGGCAATAATAAGTACTGCTCTAGCGATATCTACATTTTTCATGGGTTTAAGAATTATAGGCCCTACAAGATCGTCGATAATAAGTCTTTTAGAACCTTTGACTTCAAGCATGTTAGCTTTCTATATCTTTTATGAAAGTTTTAATATTCTTCAATTTATAGGTTCAGCATTTATAATATTGTCTGCATTGTTAGTATTTTCAAAAAAATAAACTTAAAAAATTATATTTTGGGCAAATAAGAAAGATCTATAATTTCTGGTTCGTAATCTTTTAATTTCCCTTCAAGATATTCGCTATATCCTTGAAGATCAAGTAAGCCATGTCCACTTAGATTGAAAAGTATAACTTTTTCATCCTTTAAACTTTTAGCGATATCAATGACAGCTTTAATAGCATGCGCACTTTCGGGAGCTGGTACTATGCCTTCAAGATTTGCGAACATTCTTCCTGCTTCAAATACTTCTGTTTGATGATATGCTAATGCGCTTACAATTTTTTCGTTTACTAATAAGCAGAGTGTAGGTGCATCTCCATGATATCTTAAACCTCCTGCATGGATTGGCGGTACTCTAAATTTATGTCCTACAGTATACATCATTAAGAGAGGTGTAATCCCAGCTGTATCGCCGAAGTCATAAGTATATATTCCTTTGGTCAATGATGGACATGCTTTAGGTTCAACAGCTATGAATTGGATATCAACGTTATTTTTCAATTTCTCATAAACAAAAGGATATGCCAAACCTGCATAATTTGATCCGCCTCCTACACAACCAATAACACAATCAGGATATTCCTCCCCAAGTTCGTTTAATTGTTGTTTTGCTTCAAGACCTATTATAGTTTGATGCAATAAAACATGATTTAGAACGCTTCCTAAGCTGTAGCGAGCTTTTTCGTCGTTAAGCACATCCTCAATTGCTTCAGAAATAGCTATTCCCAAACTTCCAGGATTTTCAGGGTCTTTTTCAATTATCGATCTTCCAAACTTTGTTATTTTTGAAGGACTAGGTATTACTTCTGCACCATAAGTTTCCATTAAAATTCTTCGATAAGGCTTTTGAAAATAGCTTGACTTCACCATGAATATTCTTGCTTTTAAAGAAAACATGCTTGCAGCTAAAGATAAAGCTGAACCCCATTGACCTGCACCGGTTTCAGTTGATAATCTTTCAATACCTTGCTTTGAATTATAATAAGCTTGGGCAATTGCTGTATTTACCTTATGGCTTCCTGTAGGTAAAACACCTTCGTACTTGAAATAAATTCTTGTAGGAGTGTTGAGGAATTACTCAAGTCTTTTTGCTCTTATTAATGGGGTTGGTCTTCCAAGCTCTATTAGCTTTTCTCTTACTTCTTCTGGAATTGCTATATAACGATCTTGACTCATTTCTTGGTTAACCAGCTCTTTTGGAAATAATCTTTCAAACATTTCTTTTGGCGGTATTGAACCATCTAATAATTTAGGAGGAGGCAATGGTTTTGGAAGGTCTGGAACGATGTTATACCAGAACTTGGGTAGAATATCTTCGCTTTGACTTGCTCTTATCTTGGCCTTACGGCCAAATTCCATTGGCGGGTCATAACACCCTCTTTTTTGTTATTGCATAGGGATTTATAAATCTTTCTTTGTTAGTTTTAAATTTTTCTTTGAAATGTGAAGAATGTGGAAAATAATAGAATAACAAAAATTATATCTCCTATAGGTATTTTTGAATTAAAAATTAAGGATGAAAAACTTTATTCAGTAGATTTAATAAATTATGAAGAAAAGGGGAAAGCTGAGATTTTAGAAGGAGAAAGAGACAAATTTTCCAATTGGCTTATAAATTACTTTCAAGGAAAAGTGCAAAAACCGCTTAATATAGAGAGTTTTATCCTTACAAATAGCTCTGTGTTGAATAAAATCTTAGAAGAACTTTTGAAGGTAGAATATGGCAAAACCATTACTTATTCAGAATTAGCTTTAAAGACGAATACGCATCCTAGAGTTGTTGGTATTGCTATGGCTAGAAATCCTGTTCCGATATTCATACCTTGTCATAGAGTTGTAGGAAGATATTTTCTAGGAGGCTATTCCTATGGTATAGAAATAAAGAATTGGCTTCTCAATTTCGAAATAAATAATTTAAAGAAAATCAAGGATAAATAAATTTCTAAATATTGATAGATTAAAAATTTATAAGTAAACATTTATTCTAAAAGATATGAATTTAGAAGTATTAAGAGAAATAGAAAAAGAAGCAAAGCAAAAAGATTTGCCTATAATCGGCAAAGTTAAAGGTAAAGTTTTGGCTGAACTCGTTTCAAGATATAAGCCAACTACTATTCTTGAAATAGGTACTTTGGTTGGATATTCAGCTATCATAATGGCATCTAAGCTTAAGAAAGGAAAGTTGATCACTATCGAAATCGATCCTGATAAAGCAGAGATTGCAAAATCAAATATATTTAAGGCAGGTTTGGCTAATAAAATTGAAGTCGTTGTAGGTGATGCAAAAGAAATAATACCTAAATTGAATGTTGAAATCGATATGCTGTTCATCGATGCGAAAAAAGAAGAATATCTCGTATATTTAAAGCTTACAGAAGCAAAACTTAAGAAAGGAGCAATAGTCGTTGCAGATAACGTTAAAATGTTCGAAAATAGGATGAAAGATTATTTAGAATATGTAAGAAATAGCGGGAAATACAAGAGTTCGTCCATCGATTTCGGATATGATGCTATGGAAATAAGCTTTAAGCTGGAATAATCTTGAATACTTTTGTAATCAAACCTCCATGAAAAGCAACATATTCTTCTAGAATTGAAAATCCATTCTTAATCACACAGCTTTTAAAAACTTTAGGTGCCGCAGTTATGATCACCGCATTTTTAAAAGAACATTTTCTTAAAGAACTTAAAAAAGCATCATATAATTTTCTTACATAGCTTATGTCTGCGGAACGCTTGCCGTAGGGAGGATTCATCACTGCTATATCGAAATAAGATAAAATTTTATCGATATTCCTTGCATCAGAATTCAAAACATCGACAAAATTATTTACTAAAGAATTTGATATATTCTGTTTCGCACCTTTAACATGTCTAAGAGAAATGTCACATGCAATTATTCTGAAATTTTCCAAATAATAGTTTAGTGCTCGATCTATCATTTCTTCATATTCTTCAATGTCTAAAAATTTCAACTTCTTGAAAGCATAGCTTATTTTTGATCTTTCTCTGAAAATTGAAATTGGGACGTTAAGTTTCATGTGTGCAGCTTCTATAGGTATTGTTGCGCCGCCGCACATTGGATCTACTAAGAATTCTTCTTCTTTCCAGTTTGCAAGATAAAGCATAGAAGCTGCAATTGTCGGACTAATAGCAGATGGATGCTTATATTTTTTGTAGCCTCTTTTATGAAGAGATATCCCAGTTGTGTTTATTCCTATTATTATTTGATCATCCTTTATTCTTGAATAAATCTCAACATCAGGTTCATCTAAATTAACTTTAAGCCTAAAGCCTGTTTCTTCTATGTAGCTATCGATAATCGCTTGTCCAATCCTCTCAGCAGCTTCAACACTTGTGAAATCATGTTTTCCTATCCTTTCTACTCTTACTGCGAACGTTTGTTCCCTTGATATGAAGTCTGAATATCTTATATAATTTGCAAGCTTATAAATATCTTGAAGGTTCTCAAAGGATGATCTTCCAAGAACAAGAATTAGCTTGTTGATCGTTCTTGAATATATGTTTAGCTTAAAGATTGCATTCAAATCGGCATAGAAACTAACGCTACCCACATCTTCGAAAACTTTCGTATCAAGCAGGTTAGAGATTTCTTTTGCGGCAAATCTCTCAAGACCAATGTTTACTGTTGCCAAAAAATCATACACAATATCTACATTTTAATTTGAAATTAAAATAATTGAAAATCATTTATTTAGTCATATTCAAAATTTTGTTATGTTAGGACCTAAAGACTTGGAGAATTATCTAAAGGAAAAAGGCATAGATTATGAATTGAAATATCATGAAGAGACATACAGTGCTGGTAAAGCTAGTCAAGTTCTAGGAATCGATGTCTCAGATATTATAAAGTCTTTATTATTCATGAATGAAAAAGGCGAGCCTATTCTAGTCATAGTTCCAGGAAATAGAAGAGTAAATCAAACACAGCTAGCGAAGATTTTAGGTTTTAAGAAACTAAGACTTGCCAGAGAAGATGAAGTAATTGAGCATACAGGATATGAAGCAGGAGGAATTCCTCCTGTTGGGCATAAGAAGAAGATCAAATGTTTAATAGATGAAGAAGTGATGAAGAAAGAATATGTTTATGGTGGCGGAGGTGCAGTAAACACGACTTTGAAAATAAAACCTAAGGATATATTGAATTTAACTGAAGGAATGGTAATGACAATCCCATGAATGAGCGAGTAAGTTAAAACATGAAAAATTGTTAAAAACATCGTTAATTCTAGTAATTTACGTCATTAAGTTCCTACCATATTAACATTTCTATTTCTTCTATTCTGTTTAACAAAAATTTTTATAATCTAAGTTACTTATCGAAAGAAGTATTTGAGCAATGGGAAACGCAAAACAAAGATTTCATGGACCAATTATTTAAGAGTACAACTTGTAGGATGTGATATAAGCGAGTTGAAAAACACTTCATTTTAACTCTTCTTAAGGTTGAATTGAGAGCGGAGTGGGTAGAATTTTTAATACTAAGAATTTTTGTAATTGGAGCGAGGACTGAAGACAAAGCTAGCCTTATAAAGGATGGATTCAAATCTTTTATGGCTGCAATAGGTGTTGAAAATCTAGATAGGTGACGGTTAGAAAATTCTTCAGGTTAAACTTAAACAAAAGCTATTTTAAGTTTCTGCGTGAACGATTAATCTTTCACAATATCTAGAATGACAAACCACCTAATTTTCCATTTATCCTTCTCTATCTCTTCTAAACATAAAATACCTGAGTGTCTAAACAATACAGCTTCTGAGCCCGTCAATAGTTCTATCAACTTCGATAAATTCGGTAAATGTCCTACTAACATTATATCTCCTTCATGTTGATTGATTAGTTGAAGAGTAGCTTTAGGATCAGAGAGTGGTTCTAAATCTTTAACTTCTAAAACATTAATCACATTCAATTCAGAGGAGAGTATGTTTGCTGTTTGTTTGCTTCTATATTTTGTGCTATGAAGGATTACATTTATCTTTATTCCGAGTTTAGATAAATATTTTGAAATCCTTCTAGTTTCTTCTATTCCTTTAGGCGTTAGTTTACTTTCAGGATCAATGTTTTCAGGATAAGATTCTCCATGTTGAACCAAATAGATTTTTTTCGCCATATAATTGATTCTAAATTTAATATATAAAATTTTTTCATAAACTTTATAAAAAAATAAAACGAAATAAAGGACTGGACCACTATAAAATTTAGTTGGCTCAATTAAGCTAAGCTTTATCCATCTAAATATAAATATATATATATATGAATATTTTTAAATATCTAATAATGCATATTCGACAATAATTATATATTATAAAAAATACATACCTTTATATATCTGAAATAATATTCTAAAAACGATGCCAGTTCCACCTCATGATACCTTGGATAGTATGGCATGGGTTGTAGGCACAGCAGGCATTTTGCTGGCTTTAATGTTCTTAAGACTACCTTATGATGCTTCCAAGGATGCATTCCACGACTCAACAAAAGCTAAAAGCTTTGCAATAGCTTTAGCCCTGCTAGGTATTTATCTACTCATTAATGGTCTTCTCATAATAATAATATGGCCTTTTGGAAATATAGGCGGAGGAGTTTATGATGTTCTTTATGGCGGTTCTTCAGCCATAGGTGGTCTATTGCTACTCGGTGTAGCTTTTTCAATTTATTTGAATATAGGTTTAAGAGCAATATCATACTTCGCTTTCGTAGCTGGTTTATACGCTTTTAATGACGTTTTTGCAATACTAGCGAATAGACTTTCTAGAACGCCAGAGCTAACTGCTTTCGCATATTTAATGTTTGGTCTTACCGGAATTCTTTCAGTTCCTCTTACACATTTAAATAGCAAAGCGGTGAGATGGGCATTCATAATAGTAGCATTAATATTCGGTATTACTTGGCTTTTCATGGCTTCGACTTTTACAATAGGGCATCTACAAGCCCCAGTTAAATAAATTTTTTTTTTTAAAAAAATTATTTATTTTTATGAAAGTTCTCGTTGTAGGAGCAGGTACAATGGGCCATGCGATCGCGGAAGTTGTTGCGCTTGCGAAACATGAAGTATATCTTGTCGATATTAAGGAAGAAATCTTAAAACAAGCAAAGGCAAACATAAAATGGAGCCTTGAACAACTACTTGCCAAAGGTAAAATTTCAAGCGTAGATGAAGTTTTATTAAGAATAAAAACATCGACAAATCTAAAAGAAGTTGCGCCTTTAGTAGATTTGGTCATTGAAGCTATACCTGAGAATTATGAGCTTAAGAAAAGATTATTTGAAGAATTAGATTCGATTTGTAATGAAAATGCAATACTTACTAGCAATACCTCTTCTATACCTATATCTAAACTGGCTAATGCTACGAAAAGGAGTGATAAAGTAGCTGGTCTTCACTTCTTCAATCCACCTTTAATAATTCGTTTCGTAGAAATAGTAGGCCATAGCAATGTTTCTGATTCAACGATAAAAAGATTGGAAGAATTCGCTAGGAGCTTAGATATGGAATATGTTGTGCTTAGAAAAGATGTCGTAGGCTTTATAGTTAACAGATTAGCGATTAGGACTTTTCTTGAAGCAGTCAAGTTAACTGAAAAAGGCTTCAAATATGAAGAAATTGATGCGCTTGCTAAAATAAGACTTGGTTATCCAATGGGAATATTTGAGCTTGCTGATTTCGTAGGTTTAGATATCATACACGACGTAATCAATGAAATGATAAAAGAAGACTTAAAGATAAGCATGCCGAGAATGCTTAAAGAGTTGATAGCTAATAAAAGATTCGGTATAAAAAGCGGTGCAGGTTTCTATGAATATGGCTTCGCAATTAGAACTCCAAGAATAGATGTTGAAAGAATTTACAAAATAAATCCTGTTCATATGCTCGCGACAACTATTAATGAAGCAGCTTGGTTGATAAAGAATGGTGTTTCGAATGCTTATGAGATAGATAAAGCTATGAAAAAGGGTTTAAATTTACCTAAAGGTCCGCTAGAATATGCAGATGATGTTGGAATAGATAAGATTGTTGAAATACTCGAGCAAGAAAAAAAGAATACAGGATCGGAAGAATATCAGCCGAATGAGCTACTTAAAGAATTAGTATTGAATGGAAATTTAGGCAAGAAAGCAGGTAAAGGTTTCTATGAATGGAAATATGAGAAGATTGATTTAGGAAACATTAGATATGAAAAAAGGCATGATTACGCGCTGATAACGATGAGAAGAGAAAAGAGATTGAATGCTTTAGATGAGGAGATGTGGAGGAATTTGAACGAAGCATTTAATAAGGCAGCACAAGACAAGGCTATTAGAGTAGTAATAATAACTGGCGAAGGAAGAGCATTCTCAGCAGGCGATGATATTCATGTCATGAGCAACTGGAAATCTTTAAATGAAGGAAGAGAGTTTTTTGAAAGAACCATCGGTCCGTTGGTAATGAATTTGATGAACTACGAAAAACCGGTTATTTCCTTGATTAACGGTATAGCATTCGGAGGAGGTCTAGAAATAAATCTGCTCTTTGACATAGTCATAGCAAGCGAAGATGCTTCTTTCGCTCTACCTGAAGGATTAATAGGGGCAATACCACCATTGGCTTCTACACTAGGTTTATCGATGCTAAATAGAAAATTAATGAGATATTGTCTCACGGGTGAACAATTTAGTGCTGAAGAAGCAAAAGAGTTAGGTTTGGTCGATCTCGTCGTTTCTAAAGAACAGCTTGACATTGTAGCGATAGAATTTGTAGATAAAATTAAAAGATTAGCACCCCTTTCGGTTAAAGCTATCAAAAGAAGCTTTAATTCCTATAAGAGTATTTTCCTGAATTCTATAATCATTGGTGCTAATGAACTTGCTAGTTTGGTTGCGAGCGAGGATTTCAAAGAAGGCATGAAAGCATTTATCGAGAAAAGAATGCCTATTTGGAAAGGTCAATAGGTTTCACGTAGAGTAGGAAGAATATACCGCCGAACCATTTTTTAACGCTTTGTATTTCTGATTTTTCAAATATTTTTATTAAATATTTAAACTTAGGAACTCTTAAAACTGTTTTTGGAATTGTTAAATAATATTTTAAATTCTTTGGATCATGAATGGCAACTAATAAAGGCATAAAAGTATACATGTATAGTAATTCGAGAAATAAAACAATACAATTATCAGGTTTCCAAAAATCTAAAATCAAAATATTTTTTGAAATATTCTTAAAATTCTTAATAGCTGATTTTAGATCCATCGAATCTCGAAGCATAAAACCAGACATTAGAAATTCAAACGAAGCTTGTCTGAAAGGCAAATATTCTGCAAAGGCTCTTACAATTTCGAAATTATAACTCCTAAATTTATTCTTGAGAATTCTTATATAACCTTCAATTGGCTCAAGCATAACGATATACATACCAGGTCTCAGCTTGTTTAATTCCTCGACTAGCGCTCCTGTTCCAGAGCCTACATCGATTATAGGTTCTTTATTGATTATTTTTATTAATTCTTTTCTTAACAATCGGTCAAGATTTAATGTTATTGAATGGGTGACCTTCTCATAGGTGTTTACAATTCTTTCTAATGAATAAAGTGGTTCGTTTATTGCATTCAATATTAGAAAAATAAATTGGTTAAATAAATAACTAAAAATGAAACTAAAGGAATTGTTATATTGTCATCTACGTATTTAAATTCGAAATGCTCAATTATGCTAGAAATTAAAGCTGCAATTATGCCTGCAATTCCTATCATTGCTCCAATTGGTATGCTAACTATTGCCATTGCTATATTACCTATCCAAGATTTGGTTCTTCTTTTATATATCAAATTTCTCACGAAACCTGTTGCTGCATCTCCGAAAGCCATGAATAGAACAGGTATAGCTGCAATCCAAGGATTATTGAATACTATCCAACCAATCGTTATTATTAATGCCCACATGATGCAGAAATTGACCTCATAATAGTTAGCGGGATCTTGGAACCAATATAGTAATCTCCCTGTTCTATGGGGTATGTAAGTTATTATGGCGAACAACAAGCCCAGAATAAGGGGTATTATATAAGATGCAAATAGTAAAGGAACCAATATAGCAACAAAACCTCCTGCTAATACATGAATCACTTTTCTATTAAAATAAACTATTACATTATCTTCTAGACCCTTATTTTTCAATATATAATAAATCCACTTTGTTAAATGAAAAGCTACAAAATATACCCAACCAGTTAATATAGTTGCATATACCAGTTCTAATAGATTCATAATTAAAAATTTTTATACTTACTTAAATGCTTTGTTTAAATAACTGGATTTATAAAGTTTATAATCCCTAAGCTGACTAGAAAAATTCCTAAGAACAACAAAGAAAGTATTCCACTCCTAGCTATCAAATTTGCATTCTTTATCAACAAATTGAAACCTTTGTATGCTGCTATAACGAAGATACTCTGAGCAATCATAGAACCTATTCCGAACAAAAATCCTATTAAAAATCCTAAGCTTACAGGAATTACGCTGCCTAACAATACACTGCTTAAAACTAAAACTACAAAGAAATCTCCACCGAATGAAGCAGCTAGGCCATGAATCCATATATATCTATAATCAGGCACTAAATGATCTGTTCCGATTTTATTTCCGTTCTTTTTTGTTTTTATAATGAATATTGAGGCTACAGCTATCATCGTTGTACCTGCTGCGACAGTCGCATAGGGTGTCAACATCTCAGGATTTGTTAATAGTGATAATATTTGAGATACCATAAAACTTAGAATTGTCCATATTAGAGTTAAAGCGCCTGTGAATACAAATGATGCTAGAACTGCTCTTTTAAGATCTTTTTGAACCAAAGCATATGGTATTGTAATAGGCCATGTATGTTCATCAGGCTTTATGCCGTGTATAAAGCCTATGATAAATAATGCCAAGAATACAAGACTGATTTCAAATTGGCTTAAAACAGAAGAAGCTAGCTCTTCCATTATTTCAGGCATTGAGAGAATCGCAATGATGATTCCAAAAGAAACCATTAACGAAACATAGACTGGCTTCTTATCCATACTCTTATACTCGTCTATTTACTATTTAAATTTTTAGGTATACCCTAATTTTTTGAAAAAGGTTTTAAGAGTTCTTCTACTTTTTTACCTATCTTGCTTGTTAAAGGAATTATTCCTCCTTCTAAGCTTTGGGCAATTATTCCGTTTTTAAAAAGAAACTCTGCAATCTTTAAGGAAGTACCACCACCTACACACATCAAAAGAATTTTCTTTTTGGATTTGATTCTATCAGGGATCTGTGATTTCAATGTTAACTGTATCATTTCTTCCCTATTTGCTATTTCTATCTTTCTTTTATCGATGTTGAATTGCTTGCTAATCAATTCAATTGCTTCCTCGTTTGGAATGAATGCTCCATGCGTCCATATTATTGCTTCATATTCATTGATTCTATCTTTAACTTCATCATAACTAACGCTAAGTTTGATTGTTCGTATTTCATATTTCTTAGAATATTTTTCAAAGTCATCAGGTAATATAACTAAGAATTTGTTTCCTAGACCAAAGTTGATCATTTGAATTGTTGCATAAAGCGCTAATGCGCTACTTTCACCAATGCTAACGCCTCTTTCATTAAAGAAAATCAATAACTTTTTTGCTTCTTCAAAATCTACCTCATGCTCTCCAAGATAAAGCTCTGGCTTATAAAAGCGAAGACCTAGCGCTTTTTCCTTCGTTCTTATTCCTGCTACATCTTGAGCGGATAAAGGATATATCACGCGAACTTTCTTTAAATGCAGTGTCTTTAGGAAATAATTGCTTAATCCTGTTGCAGTCCCACCTGTACCGAAGGTGCATACAATAGTGAACTCATTAATATCTTCTCCAAGCTCATTTAGTTGCTGTTCTATTTCCCTTGCTGTTATTTCTTCATGCACCTTAGGATTGCATTCGTTATCATACTGTTCTGGGCAGAATCCATTATAAATCTTAGCAAGAAGTTTGGCTAAGTTTATCACATCTTGTTTAATAAGCAAGCTCTCTATTTCATTTTCAAATCGCGCTAATTTCATTATGTCTAAACCGATTTCCTCTAATGATTCTTTGATCTTATCATATGCTAGCTTAGCACTTAATACATCTAAACTTACTTTCAAGCCTGGTGCAGGGCATATGTCAATATCTAAATCTATTATCTTAACACCGCTTTTGCTCAACTCTTCAAGAACACCTTCTTGAAGTTTCCTAGAAACAATCGCTACGACTTTTATTCCTAATTTTGTTAATAACGATAGTGAAATACCAAAATTTCCAGATGTAGCCTCAAATACAATGGTATCTTCTTTCAAAAGACCGTTTTCTATTGCATTTTTCAAAATATAATATGCCGGTCTCGTCTTAACAGAGCCAGCTGGAAGTTTACTTTCAAGCTTTCCATAAACTTTAATTTTTTTAGCATCAATATTGATTTTATATTCTCTCCTTGCGCATTCAGCGATCAATTCAGTAAGATCTATTATAGGTGTTGGATTTACAACTTTGCCATTTTCAACATGGGGCATAATTCTAGATAACTCATTTATGAAATTCTTTAAACTACTAAAAGAAGTATTAGGAATATTCATGTTTAACAGTTCAAAGTAATTATTAATAGCACCTTAAATGAATATTTCATAAACATAAATATAAAGTTAATTAGGAGTTTAAAATTCAGCAATCTATATAGGTCTTGCTAAATATATATTATGCTTATTTTCCACTATTCTCACAGGTATCTTCACATCTATATCAAGCTTTTCAGCTATAACAGTTATTACCCTGCTTCCTTCAAATCTACCTAAAGGTATAGCGAGCCATTCATTCTTAAGCCAACCTGGAGCCATAATTTTTACTCTTACTTTCTCACCTATCTTGAACAAAATAGGCAAGCTAGGCGCTTTATGCATTCCGAAATCTTCTTCGCTATATATTAGCTTCACATTATGTTTCTTTTCCCAATATCTCAATAATGATTTGAATTCCTCGAAGCTCATTTTCCTTAAATTTTCAGGATTTCTACCATGCTTATGTCTTAAGAATAATTGAATCCCAAATCCTGGAAATCTTTTTCCTACTCCAATCTTTTTACCCCATTCAATAACATCTTCAATATTCTTATCATTTAAGCCAGGTAATAAGACAGGTGCAAGTAAAACATCTATATTTGTATTTTTTACAATCCATTCAGTAACTTCCATAACTTTTCTCACATCATACCAAGGCATTCCCTGCAAGAATTTCGCTCTTTCAGGATCAGTTGTATCAATGCTAAGATTTATCCTATCCAATCCCGCTGCAGCTAATCGTTCTGCAAGCTTATAAGAAAGCAAAGCTCCATGTGTTTGAAGGCTTACTACTTTAACTCCTTCTATAGACTTCAAGTCATGTATTAATTCAGGAAGTTCATCATATGCTAGAGGTTCACCAACACTATCTAAGTGGAATTCTACATCTTTTCCTTTTAGCTTAACCATCTCTTTCGCATAAGAAACTAGTAATTCTCTATTAACTCTATATTCACTTTGTCTGCTACAAGAAAATGGTCCTGCATCGGTTGAACAAAAAATACAATTTAAAGGACAATAGCTATTCGATCTCAATTCAACTACGTTTGTTCCTCGATCAATTACACCAAATGCTAAGCATCCTATTAAAGGTAAATCAACATCTTCATTTATTCTGATGAAATACTTGCGCTGGAACTTCACGCTTCAATTTTAGTAAGAACACATCTTTTATAAGAATTTATTCACAATAATTTCGTGTCAAGTAAGATGATTAAGGGTTTCGATTATCATACTTGTTAAAACATTGAATGATCCAAAAATATATCAACTTGTTTAAGGATGAATCTTGTAGTGAGCAGGTTTAAGTATTGCTTATATTTTTAACGTTTATATTGTCTTTCTTATCGTCGCAATTGTTGTATACCCTATCATATTTCGAGAAATTCCTCGAAAGAACAGTGAATATAGCTATGTAATAGTTGTTCAAATTTAGATACGCCTTGGTCATTAGCTTTCGATAAGAACGGAAAGCTCTTTTTCACTGAAAGAGCAGGCAAAGTTAAAGTTTTTTATGAAGGAAAATTGATTGAACTCAAAGTTAATATTAATGTTAAAGAAATTGGTGAAGGAGGTCTTCTAGGCTTGGCTTTGCATCCAGATTTTCCTAAATTGCCATATGTTTATCTTTATTACACCTATCAAGAAAATGATAGGATTTGGAATAGAGTTTCTATGTTCAAATTAGTTAACGATTCTCTAATCGAAGAAAAGACACTTGTAGATAAAATACTTGGGGCTAGCATTCATGATGGAGGAAGAATTAAGTTCGGTCCTGATAACAAGTTATACATAACTACTGGCGATGCAGCTCAGCCTGATTTAGCACAGAATTTGAATAGCTTAGCAGGAAAAATTCTAAGAATAAATCTAAATGGTTCAATACCGCAAGATAATCCATTCGCTTCTATCATTTATAGCTATGGTCATAGGAATCCTCAAGGAATAAATTGGTATGACAACATTATGTATGAAAGCGAGCATGGGCCGGGCGGAGAAAAGGGATTTGCGCATGATGAGATAAATGTGATAATTGCAGGTGGGAATTATGGTTGGCCTCTTATCGTAGGTTTAGTTAATGAAAACAAATATATAAATCCTATATTGGAAAGCGGAAGCGATACATGGGCCCCTTCAGGGATAGTTTTCTACAAAGGAGATATTTATCCTGAGTTAAAAGAAAAGTTGCTTGTAGCATGTTTAAGAGGCAAACAAGTTCTAGTCGTTGAGTTCGATAAAAGTGATCCTAAGAAAGTAGTTAACTACTACACTATTTTAAGTAAAATTTTAGGCAGAATAAGAGATATTGCAGTAGATAAAGAAGGTTATATTTATCTAGCTACTAGCAACATGGATGGAAGAGGTACACCTAGACAAGACGATGACAAAATAGTAAGGTTAAAATCTAATATTA
>Ga0101942_100225_pt1 | contig 33331 bp, 33 predicted proteins | sample DewCreD2012metaG_4_FD_75243 | JGI IMG/M metagenome (GOLD analysis project Ga0101942, IMG submission 75243) | Hot spring sediment bacterial and archeal communities from British Columbia, Canada, to study Microbial Dark Matter (Phase II) - Dewar... ...
ATCCTAGAGAGCTACAATGTTAAAGATCTATAACAAAGGTTGCACTATATAAACCCCTCCTCGCCCCCTAAGATGGAGAGGATATTAGATTAGCAGGGGCTTAGAATGCCGTTGAATTTGAGGTTCGGGTTTCATTGGGCTTGGTGTTTACCAAGCCCTCTTCCCTTGGCTTCACAGTCCTCAGGATCTCTCTTCATCGAGATCCATATCGCTGGGCTCCACCCGCTTTGGGTGACCCCAGCCCATAGCTCCACCTTCATAGAGGTCTCTGGTTCATTGCTGTGGGGGAACCCCCGCATCTTGGTTTATATATTGCACGTGAGCCCCTCTTGGGTATCCACCCACAACGCAGGGCTCCACAGAGAAATATGCTAATAAACCTCAATAAATCAACATGAAATCTGGAACAGCCCATGAAGGCATGGTCACAGTTCTCTACGACCCAAAGGGCTGTGGGAAGAGCACATTCTTCAAGGTGCTCTCATAATCAAAGGATCCTTAGGTAGATAGAGTCCTCATAGCGGTTGTATCGATGGAGATAGAAAAGATCATATGATCGAAGATCAAAAAGAGATCCGGTGGGAAGAAGATTCCAAGGGATTATCCTAGAAGATCCAATGATGATCTAGATCAAAAGTTTTGAGTCTAATAAGCATTGTGGTCATCAAAAACAAGGATCAAAAGCTAGATCCACGTTCAAATACCCCTAAATATGTTAATAAATAAAGCGAGGCTGATCTACTATAGAACTAGATAAAACAAAAACAAATAGGCCGGAGATGATCTACTATAGAATTGAAAGTCTTAGCCGGAACCTGCTATCTTATCTATATATTCTCTCCTGGAAACAACTATGACCTTTACAGATTTCTCCACATTTTGTGCAGTTTGAAAGGCCTTCTCAACATCTCCTAGCTCGAATATGTGGGTGACTATCCTTTTAACTGGTATCCTCTTCGCGGCCAGGATCCTCATTGAGGTCTCTATATCTTTCTCAGAGGCTGAGTAGGAAGGTGTTAGTCTAACCTCATCGTAGAAGATCCTAGATATAGGGATCTCCACTGTTGATCCAGGTGGTGGGGCGCCGAACAAGAGAACCTCGCCTCCCTTTCTAACTAGCTTTAAGGCTGTTGGAATTGCCCTTGTAGATCCAGTTGAAAGGACAACTAGATCATATCTCCTCAGCTCGTCAACCTCTGCGGGCGAAATACATGCGTCGCCTCCTAGGCTTGTTGCTAGGGAGCATCTCATCTTGGAAAGATCTACTGCTAGTATCTCTGAAGCGCCTAGGGATCTCAGCATCATGATGAATAGGAGACCCATAGGGCCTGACCCGACGATGGCAATGCTATAGCCAGGCCTATACGAGCTCCTAGATATAGCCCTCAAAACTGTTGCAAGGGGCTCTATAAATGTTCCCTCAACCCAGTCTATGGAATCCGGTAAAACGTGCACAGCGCCTCTCTCCACATTGATCCTTGGCACGAGGAAATATTCAGAGAATCCTCCAGGATATATGTTGGTTTCCTTGAAAAGGGGGCAGGAGGTTTCGGAGCCTGTGTAGCAGTACCAGCACTTCCCGCATGAGATATGGTGGTGGGCGAAAACCCTTAAACCCGGCTTAAGCCCCTCAACACCTTTACCTACATCCTCCACTATACCTACTACCTCGTGGCCTAGCACTGGAGGCGTTTCTGTTCCCTCTCTTATTTTCTCGAGATCTGTTCCGCATATACCGCAGGCTACCATTCTAACCAGGATCTCTCCCTCTCCTGGTCTTGGTACCTCGAGATCCGCTATCTCTAGCCCCCCTCCCTTCCTCACAAGGACTGCCTTCAATATGCCCCCTTATTAGGATTCTACCGGAGATATATAGGCGATCTTTTTAAAGGCAGTCTGTATTATATATCCCAGGCGATCTTAATAATACAGGATATAGAGCATTCAAAGATTAGGATGAAGTCGATAATAACTAGGGTTCTCCTGAAGCTCACATTTGGAACATATGCTAAGCTATATAGAAAAAGACATCCTTTTATCGAGCTACCTAATGTGATTAGCCCTAATTTGGGGGATTATCAAGCTTGTGGGATGCCTGGGGATCTCAGATGCAAGGTATTAGTGAGCATGAACATTTCTTCATGTGGCGATCGCTTCCACTGTAGAATGAGTAGGAAGAACCTGTGTGATAGACTCGGTGAAACCATAATAGGCTTCACAATGCCTGGACGAATGCTTAGATGATCGAAGTCCATGAGAGAATCTGGAACTATAATTCTACCAGTTGTCTCCAGGGCTATATCCTGTGAAGGCCCCTTTCTAAAGCCCCTATCAACTGTTTAAATTGCCAGATGATCCTCAGAGATGTATAGGATGAGTCTTTCAATTCTATAGAAGATCTCTTTGCTAAAGTCTCCGGCCCGCTACCCCTATCCCCTCTTGGAGGGCTCGGGGCTATGGACTTTATCACCGCCTCGGAGGCATAGGTTTAGTCTTATGCGTCCAGCATGTCTATCACGTGCCGCTAGAAGGAGGTTTCCGAGGCTCATATGCGTCATCATCGTCGAGAAGGCTAGAGGATGCAGAGCTTATAAATCTCAATCCCCACCCTAAAGGGCAGGGCTTTCAGGTTGTAACGTGGTCCTATTTTAAATAGGATCTTAATATAAATCCCATGCCGTTCATCTGAAAGCGGTTGTTTCCACCCTCGAGCTCTTCGCGGTATCTCCAGGCTCCTCACCGCGGTTCAGCCACAGATCTCGGAAATCCGGGGTCATCAATAGGCTTGCTAGATCTCGAGGTTTATACTACGAACTACTACTTATCAACACACCCCAATAACCCTAAGGATTAAAACAACCATAAAACACCATAAACAACGTTTCTATCTCAAACCCCGCTCCTTGATCTTATCCTCTATACATTTATAATCTATATAATATATAATCAATATATATTTAAATATGGATGACTTGTCATAATCAATGTGGAAGACAATAGTGAAAAATCCTCTTCATCCTCTCTATTCTTCTTTAAGGAGCTCTTTTATAGCCCTTGTTATACTCCACATCTTTATAATGCTGGTTTTAGCTATCCTATTGAAGTCCTTATCGTTCGTTATAAGTATAGCGTTTGCTTTTAAGCATGTTGCTGCATGGTATAGATCAGCGTACTCCTCTTCTGAGAAAAAGGTTTTCAATGCTCTATGTGGTTGCGATCTGGTTCAACTAGAACCGCTTTACTTATGATTAATTCATAGAGAACCTCTGCTTGCTCTTTTATACCTGGTAATCTCTCCGAAGTTTATTTAGCCAAGACTATACTCGTCGATAAGAACGCTATTAACAACTAACTCTATGTTAGGATCACTAAGAAGTTTTAGGATAAGACGTGTAGTCTTCGTGTAGCCTGATTAAAAGCAGCTATAAATACATTAGTGTCTAGTAGAAATCTTCTCTTTTGCAACTCTATTAGCCTCTTCCTCAACTTCTCTAGCAAGCTCTTCTAGATCTAGCTTGGCTCTAGCAATTTCTCTAGCAATATCTCTTAATAGCTTCTCAACATCAATTTTCTTAAGAACCAGGGTGTCATCCTTAATACTTAGAATAAGCAGCTTATCTCCACCCTTTAAATCAAGCTCCCTTCTTACACGGCTAGGAATAACAATCCTACCCTTCTTATCAACGGCCACTATCTCCACAAATCCCACCTCTCCCACTGTAATATAGCGAGGTACAGACTATAAAACCTCATATACCCAAGGTTGTAAGTATTCTCACTCTTATCTTTGCAAACCTATCTATATCGTTCTCTAAGTATCTTCTCTACCTCCTCAATATATCTATGGGTTTTTTCAAGCTCGAACTTCACATCCTCAACATCAACTATACCCTCGTAAAAAACTAGTTCATGTAGATAGCGTTCTCTAGCTGCATACCTATCTCTAAAACCGAACTCCGCCAGGCTAGGATCTTTTTCGATCTCTCTCAAGAGCCTCCTTCTCTCCCAGTGACTCGAAGGCACCTTACCAACAAGCTTTAGCAAGAGAGCATTAGTTGACTGAACAATAGAATTCCAAGCCTTTTCAGCAGCATCTCTAATCCTAATAACATCACCACTTCTCACACCTTCCTCAAACTCTCTCAGAGCTTCCTCAAGAAACCTCTTAGCATCCTCAAGATACACCTTAATTCTCTCCTCAGCATTCAAAGCCGCCACCACAACCACAAAAATCCTATTCAACACATTATTAATACATTACCGTGGAATGCCCAACTCATTCAAAACCTATCCAAGCGATCACAAACTACAATCTCTCTTAGCTCAGCATCTTCAAACCCATAACATTACTAACCCGGGTCAAGGGTTACGGCTTCATTGCGGTTCGTATTAGTTAATATCACCACTCGCCTCATACCCTATCTAGCTTCCGTACCCGCTCATCGGGAGCCTATCTCCCTCGAGCGAGTACGGAGTCTCATCGGGTTCGTCCTTCCCCTCACAACTGCTCATAGAGATCATAGTAGCACCCTTAATAATCATTACATAACAGAAAAACTTATAATCATTAGGTTATGATAAAGAAGATTTGATAAACACATGACATCATAACTTTTTGCTATGAAGCCTTTGGAAGGAATGAGTCTCTACTTAACCCTTTCTAATGAGATCTTAGCCCAGCGGTTTGAATTTATATTAGTGGGGGGTGTACTCATAATATGTGGGAAGTTGGAGTTTATATTAAAGGTTGATGGTAAAGGTAGGATCCTTATTCCAAAGGAAATCAGATCAATACTTAATATAGGAAGTGTTGTTAGTGCCAGAGTTGATGATGGGAAATTAATTATCGAGCCGCTTAGAGATCCTATAGATCTTCTTACATCATCAGTCATACGTGGGACAGTAGATGTTGAGAATGAGATTAAAGAGTTGAGAAAAGCCGCATTAAAAGAGGCTGAGACAAGGGTCAGGGAAAGATGGCAATAATTGAGACCGATGTAATTCTAGCTCTAGTCTCTAGAAGCGATAAACATCATCGCGAAGCGATTGAGATTATTAAAAGCGTTAAGCCCTTAAAAGTGTCGCCATATGCCCTTATAGAGCTTGATCTTCTAATAATGTCCGGAAGGCTAGAGGTTGAAATACCATCATTCTATGAGGCATTTGGCAAGATGCTATCATATTACGATATAGAGGTGGTCAAGCAAGATCCTAAACATCTAGCGAAGGGGTGGGAGCTGAGAGAAAAAATAGTTTAACATACTTTGATAGTTTACATGCTTCAACAGCCGTTATTGAGAATGAAACGTTGATAAGCTATGATAAAAAATACTCAAGTGTGAAAGGGCTTAGATATCTCACACCACAAGAAGCATTGAGACTTTTTACAAAGATCTAAACTAATCTTCGTTTCTAAACAAATCTCCTCCATCATTCGATCCCCTCTAATATACACCTCACCTGCTGTGACAGAAAGTCTAATACCTTATAGCATCTCATCGGTTCCGTTTCTCCCTACCTTGCTCTGTTTAGCGGTGAGGAGTTCCACATTGTTCACAGGGATCTTGGTACCCCTATGGGCTCATGGGTAGCTGTTAAGCCCAGCGGCACGGGGCCCCCATTGCCTAGGCAGGCTCTATAAAGAGATAGAAATATTTAAGATTTTCTGTTTCCTCCCAGCCCTGAAGGATGGGATTTTGCTGGGGGTCCGTAGGAGCTTAAAAACCTAGCCCCGCCTTAAAGGGCGGGGTTTGCTAATTGTTTATCAATGTTGTGGGTAAGTAGTTATGTGGCAATCGGGGTTGTTGGTGGATAGCGGGGTTTTGATGCTGGCTAGCAGGATGCTTGAGAGGTATCCTCTCTGCGATAGATGTCTTGGGAGGTTCTTTGCAGGGCTTGGCATGGGTCTTTCGAATTTTGAGAGGGGTAGGTCTATAAAGGTTCTAATGGCTATGGAGCTTCATGCGGGGACTTCCAGGGATCCACAGGCTTTTAAGGATAAGATATATCTCTACTCTTTAAATGCTGGCGAGCCCTTTTCAAGTTTCTATAAACATATATATGGTCTAGATCCTCCGAAGCAGTCTCCATGCTATGTATGTGGCGGTAGGATAGAGTCGATTATAGATGAGTGGGTTTAAAGGGTTGGCGAGGCTCTGAGGGCTATGGGGTTTAGGAGATTTATACTCGGTGCCAAGCCTCCTGAGGGCTCTTTAGAGGCTGAGGAGGAGATAGCTAGGGAATTCTCGCTACAACATTGGGAGTCGATTAAGAACTAGCTTAAAAGGGAGATTGGCAAGGGTGTTTCGAGATCCTATGGTTTTGAGCCTGACTTCAGCGATCCCGAGATAATGCTTATCCTAGACATATCCAGAGGATCTATAGAGGCTGTGATACCCTCTCTAATAGTTAGTTCCAGAGTTGTGAAGCTTGTGAGGGGTGTTAGCTTTAAGAAGAGGCCGGGGAAGAGATCTTTGGAGGATATTGTTGAAAGGGCCGCGGAAGATCTGGGAGAGGGTGTTAGGATCTCAATACCCGTGAGGGATACATCTAGATATAGAATTCTTGACGATGGCTTCTACTCAATACTCGAAATCAGATCCCCCAAGCCTGGAAGGAGAAGCCTAGAAGCAATATCCAGGTAATCAATAGGAGACAGGAAATATACATAATAAATATAATTGGAAAGGAGAGAAGAAAAGATATAGAGGATCTAGCGAGTAGAGTAAAGAGAATAACCTATAGAATATATATACTCAAGCAAGAAGCTCGGAGATATAGAGATAGAGAAGCTGAAAAGCCAAAGCCCCATAACACTTGAGCAGAGAACACCAAAGAGAATAGTGGAAAGGGGAGGGGTTGAGAGAGTATACAAAGGAGATCTGAAGATCGAAGCAATCCACAGAATATCTGAAAAGACATTCGAGATCATAGCATCGACATCAAGCAAAATATACATCGAAGAAGCCATAACAGGAGATGAGGGTAGAACATCCCCCAGCTTATCATCAATACTAAGCACAGATCTAAAGCCTCTGGAAATAGATGTGATCAGGATAGAACTATAGCTATATATCTATTTACAACCTGAAAGCCTCGCCCTTTTAGGGCGGGGAGGAGGTCAGGCGGTTAAGGCTAAAACCTAGTTAAGAATATGCTATACATTGCTAGCTACTAAATGAATATATAGTCATGCTTGGTCAAGAACTAGAGGATTTAGTCATAACCATTTATTAGAGAGAATAAACTTATACACCATTACGCTCTATCAATATAGATAGGGCTGGAAAGGGTTAGTAGATCCTCAGTGCATAGAGCTAAAGAGCTTCTCTAAGCTGTTTTAAGGTGTGAGGATTCTTGTGAAGTAGAGGCTCTGCATTTGAATACTGTTATCTATAGAGAGATATTCTCGAGGGAGAGCTCTGCTTTGAAGGCTAAGATATGATGGCTATTGGTATGAGGAATCCTCTCCTTTGGATTGTGGGAAATGGCTTATGGGGTATATGCATCGAGATATAAAGATCTAGGCTAGGGAATGAACTGAGGAGCTTGTATTGCGGTAGAGGGATTGGTGCATTTCTCGATGTATAGGTATATCTAGGGGCGCATCTGTATATACCTTGATGTAGGGTGTATATATAGTTTGTATATTATAAATTTAACACTTCGAGTAATACTTTCATGATAGGATCTGCACCAATTATTTTCATGATATGTAGCACGTAAAAACCAAAGATCTGGGATCTCTTTATAGATGGTATTACGCATAATGATCGCTGTATAGTTAACCTGTAAATATACCGAGCGATGTAGTGATGCATGGGTAGATACGGTGATTGACTATCTCACCGCATGCATGGGAGAGTGATAATTATACTTGGACTCAGGTGTGTGGGTTAATAGATATGCTTGATAACCCCAGGTGGAACGTCGAGGCGTTGGAGCTCTATGAAGCTCTACCTGGTAATACCTCCATTATGTTGATCATGGATCATGGGGCAGCGTGATAAGGCCCATATGTCTATTGATCATGGGATCATATATCTATAGGTACTACTCTGGGATATTTTTTAATATTTTTAGAGATTATACTCATTGTTGGGTTCTCCGCGGCATGGTAGGATCCATAGATCTCTATTGATTCTCGGGATCATAGTGCCCCGTAGATCTTTGGTTAAAATTAACCTGGTTTTGTTAAGTGGTAGTTAAAAACACCATAGCATACGAGAAGGGGATCTGGATCGATCATGCGGCTCACGATCCCAAAGATCCCAGAGAATCTATTGAGATCTAGGTGAGATCTAGGAGGGAATAGAGATCCCGAGAGAGTTGGAGGATCTGGGGTATATATATCATAATTACTGTTTGAATCATATAGCGGCACTCTCTATTTATCTCTAGATCGGTAAGAGATCATAGCATGCTTCGGATATTTTGTCGAATCCTTATGAAGATTTTAAACCCCGGATAGAGCATAATATAAGCCTGATCAACTCAAGACTGGTGAAAACCCTAGAGGGATCCCGAACTACCTGGATGAGGGGAATAACCTCTAGATAGTGCGTCTGTTGCTGGTATTAGAGTAGCTATAGCCCTTCCCTAACGATCCTGGTGGTGAGCACTGTGCTATTGGGCACATAGACTATTTTTCCGTTCTCGTTAACACCTATTGTGAATAGGAGGGTTATCTCTATAACCTTTATAGGATCCCAGCTGCCGATCACTATTGTATCACCAATCCTGAAGGGCCTTGTAGCAAGGATCACGAGACCGGCTACAGCTTGGCTTAGAACCTGCTGTGTTGCTAAACCTGCGACAACGCCTATGAAGCCCCCTATAGCTAGACCTGCCTGTGGGTTTGTAAGGATCCCTGCTGCGCCTGCTAGGAGAACACCTATTCCCAGGATCCTTATAGCGCTTCTCACACTAGAGGCTGCTATCTCTCCAGATGTTCTGAGAACAACCCTATATACTGCCCTCGATAGGAGGCTCACCACTATGTATCCACCAACAAGCATTATCAGGGCATCGATAAGGGCTCCTATATCTATAGGCAAGCCCGCTGATGCGGCGGTTATGGCTATCTTTGCTAGGTACCATATTATGGCTGAGATAATAATGGTCACCATGATCTCTAGGATGAGCTTTGCAGTCTCGCTATCCCTATTCAAACGACAGCCCCGAATCCTAGATAGGAACAAGCATCTTATCTAGCAAACCAGATCCTCAGAGGCATTTTGAGGAGCGATAACCAGAAGACGTCTAGCATCCTCAACCCTGGCTTGCCAGGGAGAGTATCTTCTCCGCTTTAGCCGGGTCTGAGAGTATCTTCTTCAAAGCATCGCCTAGCCCTCTAACACCTGTTAGGATCTCTGCCGAGCTAGCAATAAGATCCTCGTCTATGTAGATCATCCTCTTTGTCATGCCACCATCAATAACTATATTAACACCAGTTATCCACCTAGCCTCGTCAGAGGCTAGAAAAGATACCAGGGACGCTATATCCTCTGGAAGCCCAACCCTTCCAGCAGGGTGCTGAACGTGATCCAGACTAGAGAGCCTTGACATCCTGGGTGGGTATGACCACATGCTAGTATCAACCCAGCCTGGTGATACCGCCACAACCCTTATCCCATACTTCGAGAGGCTCACAGCCAGGGAATGTGTCAATGCTACAAGCCCTCCCTTAGATGCTGAGTACGGCTCTGTGTTTGGCTCCGACTGGAGTGCTCTAGTGCTTGCTATATTGATGATAACTCCTCCACCTCTTTCAGCCATGATCTTTGCTGTGTATCTTGCAAATAGATAGGGGCCTGTGAGGTTCACAGCTATTACTCTCTCCCACTCTGATAGATCCTGATCGAATAAATGCCTACCAGAGGATCCTATGCCAGCGTTGTTAACAAGGATATCAACGCCGCCATAGAGCTTAACAGCCTCGTCAACACATCTAGCAACATTGTCCTCTCTCGCCACATCCCCTTCTATAAAGACAGCATCCACACCTCTTGAGACAAGATCCTTGAGCCTATAGAGCCCTGCCTCCCGATCTATATCGAATATAACAACCCTAGCACCTTCAGAACCTAGCCTGGTTGAGATCGCGGCCCCAATACCCCTAGCACCTCCGGTAACTATAGCGACCTTTCCATCATGTCTGACGATAGGGGCCCCACCAGTTATCCTAGCCCTCGCCCCATATATAGCTAGCCTTCTTGGTTGCTTTCTATGCTATTTAAGCTATTATGATTCAGAGGGCTGGATCTCTATGTTACGCACGCCATCTAGCGGCTAGTTCACCAATCAATGCATTGGTGTACTAATGCTCTGATCCCATGGTGTCAAGTGCTTTTAACATGCTGTTAAAGCTATATAGTTATACCCTGCTCTCCGGACTATTCTTTGGTGTGTTTATATGTCTACGGGTTGCCTTGAGAAGCCTGTGGATATAGGCCTACTAGGTTTTTCCAAAAGAGATCCTCTGAGAATCCTAGAGGAATTCTCGCGCATGTCGCCCAAAATATATGTGGGGGTGCCTCGGGTTGAGTACTGGTAGGGGTTATATGAGTCGTTCTAGTGCTTTTCTATTTATAGCTATAGCTGTTGCCATGATGATCTCTATAGCATATGCACTGAATAGCCTTGTTGGAAGCATAAATATTGTGGGAACAATAGCTATTGGTAAGAATATCGAGATGATCCCACAGAGGGTTGATATAGATCTAGGGGTTATAAACGCCAGCGAAGGGTCCAAAACATACAGCGGAATAGCAAAGCTTGTTGTGAGAAACGACACGGAGATCCAGGTTAGGGTGAGAACCTCTACACAGCCAAGAGGTAATATATCGATATCGATCTCAGGGCTATTGGTAATAGAGGGCGGAGGGAAGAGGTATGAGATTAACATGCCCTGCCTATATAGCACTGGAGCATGTGTGAGGATATTGCTCCTCATACCAGGATACGATGCCCCAATGAGAATAGAGAAGGGAGAGTACAACATATCCCTAATAGTAAGCTGGGTCGTCGAGGGCTCAGGAGAGGGAAGGATCTCTCTATCCCTCGATATAATTGAGGCGCGAGAGGCTAGATAGCTCTAGAGGAATTAATATAATCCACCACCCCATTTATATGGGGATCACATGCCAAAACCTTTGAGGGAGCTTATTTTAGCAGCATCCTCCACCATTATCCTGATCATCATATTAGTGTCTCTCGAAAGACCTGCATCCCTTCTAAGCCCCTACGGTGGCGTGTGGAGCGAGGTAGGCAGAGGCTTTTTTAGAGGAGAGCTCTCAATCTCGGCACAGGGGCTTGGTAGCCCTGTGGATGTCGTTATAGATAGAAACAGTGTTCCCCATATATTTGCACAGAGCTATAGGGACGCCGCATACGCCTTGGGATATCTCCACGCATATCACAGGCTATGGCAGATGGATATCCAGAGAAGGCTCGCCGAGGGCAGGCTATCAGAGGTTGTTGGAAGATCTGCGCTTAAACAGGATATATATATGAGGATAGTTGGTCTACACAGATCAGCTGAGAATACTGTAGCATGGATCGAGAAAAACTATCCAGAGGTCTATGCGATCCTTGAGAGCTACTCAGCCGGAGTTAATAGGGCTATAGACGAGATGAAAGCCGGGAACATGCTTCCCTTGATGTTCAAGCTACTAGAATATACCCCAGATCCATGGAGACCTGTTGACAGCATAGCCTGGGCAAAATATATGGCGTGGAGCCTTACGAACTTCTGGAAGCCCCTGGTTATAACATATCTAGCCATAAAGCTGGGCCCAAGCGATGTTAACACTCTATTCCCAGTACACCCTTACTATGGTGATAACATAACAGTGGTGCCCGGCTTGGGCGATATTGGTGGGAAGTCTATAGCTATAGATCCAGGCTATCTTAGAAGACTTGACTGGCTCGGGAGCTGGGCTACTGGAGTGGATCTAGGCGATCGCAGGCAATCCCAGGAGATAGCGGAGGCCATAGAATCCATACTAGAGCTCTCCGGAGAACTGCCCAGGGAAATAGGAAGCAACAACTGGGTAATAGGCCCACAAAGATCGAGCGTCAACGCCCCAATCCTAGCAGATGATCCCCACCTGCTTCTAAGCATGCCAGCAATCTGGTATGAGGCCCACATATCAACTCCAGAGACAAATGTGAGAGGGGTAACCCTACCCGGAATACCATTCATAATAATAGGCTATAATGAGAACATAGCCTGGGGTCTAACAAATACCCAGATAGGGGTTATGGACTTCTACCTAGAGCGGGTGTCCGGGGATAAATATCTATACAGAGGATCCTGGAAGCCCCTGAGAACCATAGAGGAGAGGATAAGTATCAAGGGCGAGGGCGTGTACATACTTAGGGTTAACATAACAGATCAAGGCCCCATAATAAGCCAGAGGGGAGCTGCGATATCCTTCAGATGGACAGGCAATGCTGGGTACCTTAACGATGGGGGAGGCGTTACCAGGGAGGCTATAGCGATCTACCTTGTTAACAAGGCGAGAAGCTATAGGGATCTTGTGGAGGCCCTCAGATACTGGGACGTCCCATCCCAGAACTGGGCTTTCATAGATAGATATGGCAACTATGGGATAATAATCCCAGGCCTATTCCCCTACAGGGTGGTCAGGCTACCATCTGGAGAGGCTATCAAGGTTATAGGGTCGAGATCACTGCTAAATGGAAGCGGTGGATATGAGTGGGAGGGCTATGTTCCATACGAGGATATACCTAGAACAATAAATCCTGAGAGGGGGTGGGCTGCTGCTCCAAACCAGATGAGCATTGGACCTCTATATCCCTACTTCATACTAGGGGGCTGGTGGGATCCTGGTGCAAGGGCTCAGAGAATATTCCAGCTCCTATCATCTAAGGAGAGACACTCTCCCGAGGATTTCATGTCATACCAATCGGACACCTATCTATGGTATGCGGCTTCAACAACGCCAAAGCTTGTTTCCCTCCTGAGTGGTAGGCAGGGTCTATCCAATCTTGAAAGAAAAGCCCTGGAGATATTGTCTCGCTGGAATTATACTATGAAGAGGGATCTAGCGGCGCCGACCATATGGTGGGCCTGGTTCTCAGCATTATATGACGAGGTCTTCGGATCATATTATAGAGCCCATGGAGTTAAATATAGGCTCTACCCGTCTGAGGACACAATGGCGTGGCTTATAAACAACATGCCAGAGTCAAAGTGGTTCGGCGGAGACATGGGATCTACATTTAAGAGAGCCCTTTCAAGGGCTGTAGAGAGCCTATCCAAGAACCTAGGCGGAGATCCAGAATCATGGGTATGGGGCAGGGTTCATAGGCTATATTTAGAACACCTCAGCGGGCTCGCACCACTCTCAATAGGACCGGTGCCAGAGGATGGGGCATCAGCAACGCTTATGAATGCAGGATTCCCATACGATCTCTCAGCCCTCGAAAAGCCTGTATATGTGAGAACAGGGCCCAGCTGGAGGATGATAGTGTACTTCAGAGATGGGGTGCCGGTAGCATATGGAGTATACCCAGGGGGACAGCTTGAGAACCCTGTGAGTGGTTTTTACAGTGACTCATTTGATCTTTGGTATAGCTATAAATATAGAGAGCTGGATCTGCCTAGAAGCCCCCAGGACATAGGATCCCAGATGGCTTTTATAAGGATAAAACCAGGGTGATATTCATGGGGGCCCGCTCGACTCTTAATAACTATCTAGTACCCATAGCTGTTGCATCAGCTGGAGGCATTGTGGCGGGGTATATAGCCTCTGAGTGGCTTGCTGCATCAATAGTAGCCAGCATCCTGGTGGCTATGCTAACACCCTCTAGACTCTCAAGGCTTGTGTTGAACTCTATATCATCCTCGCTAGCTGTTTTCACACTCCCCGCGCTTCTCACAATGCTATCTAGAGGATCCCTAGAGCTTCTCGACATCCTGGCCAGGGCATCAGGGATCCAGGGCTCGGTGCTCATAGCAATATCCCAGGCTGGGTATGTATTGATAACCCTCCTGATATCGATAGCTATCTTCTCCATCAGATCAGCGATAATTGTGATCATAAGGCGCAGAGGTTCACTACTATAGGTTTAAAAACTACTTTTAACATTATAAATTAAAGCCACTGAGGATCAAATATAAAATATGTTTATATCTCTATATATAAATATGTAATTGGTGGTATAATGCCCATGGGAACAGCCGCTTCACTAGACTTGGGCGACATGATTGGATCCTCCATGGCTTCTCTATTATATGCTTTACTCATCACCTCTTCAGATCTATGGTCTTAAGCTTCCATACACACACTATATGGCATGCGGGAGTGGTGTTTTGGCTAGAGCCTCTGTTGAGGCTATGGGTCTTGTTAAGAGGTATCTCACAAAGAGGAGGACTGGTCTTCTTAGGAGTGAGAAGCTTGTTATAGAGGCTCTAAGGGGTATTAGCTTCTCCTTTGATAGGGGCTCTATATTTGGACTTCTGGGGCCTAATGGTGCTGGTAAGACTACAACTGTTAAGATCCTATCCACGGTTCTTCTGCCCGATGGTGGTGATGCATATATCGAAGGGTTCTCTGTTATTAAAGAGCCCGGCAAGGTTAGGAAGGTTCTTGGTGTTGTCTTTTCAGTTGATCGTGGGTTCTACTCCAGACTGACTGGCTTTGAGAACCTAGTCTACTATGGCATGCTATATGGTCTCTCAAGGGGCGATGCTGTCAGGAGGGCCTCGGAGCTTTTAGATCTGGTGGATCTAGGTGATTCTAGGCATAGGCTGTATGAGGAGTATAGCCTGGGCATGAGGGCCAGGCTAGCCCTTGCTAAGGCACTAATACACGATCCAAGCGTTGTTATCCTAGACGAGCCCACAATAGGTCTGGATCCGGTATCGTCTAGAAGGATAAGAGAGGTTCTCAAGAGGCTTGCCAGGGATGGGAAGGCTATCATGGTAACAACCCATAACATGTGGGAAGCTGAGATGATGTGCAACAGGGTTGCTATAATATATGGTGGAAGGATAGCAGCCACAGGATCCCCTGAGGATCTTAAGAGACTTGCAAAGGCCTCAAGATATGTGGAGATAGAGGTTCCAGAGGTTCAGGGTGATCTCGGTATAGAGGGCGCTGAGATAGCTAGGGGTGATGGTGATAGGCTTATAATAAGGCTGAGGGCTTCGAGCAATATAGCTAGATCTGTTGAGGATATACTAGCACTAGCCAGGGATAGAGGCCTCAGGATCCTCTCGATAAGGGTTAGAGAGCCAAGCCTTGAGGATGTCTTTGTAGAGGTGGTCGGGGATAAATCGAAGATCTAGGATCTCTCCATTAATAGCCGTCATAGAGGCTGAGTTTAAGGAATTCATACTAAGGGATCTCACATCAATACTAGCGGTTATACTGCTAACCTATGTCTTCACATCATTCCTAGCAGTGGCTGGGCTAGCTGTTGGTAGGGATGAGGAGGGGTTTTATAAGCTAACAGGCTATTGGGATCCTGTAGCATACCAGGCAATAGGGTCATCAATAATAGTTATATCCATGCTCATAGTATCATCGATAGGGCAGTATATAAACTCAGCATCACTGAGCGGGAGGCTTGAAATGCTCCTAGCATCTCCAGCAAGGCTCTCTGTGGTTCTTATCTCCACATCGATACCAATGATGATCTTTGGACTGGTGGTGTTCACACTAACAACAGCCCCTCTAATGTATGTCGCCACACATACCCACGGGCCGTATGTTGCTATTATCAGCACAGCTGTGCTCTCGATAGGCATGATTCCCCTATTCATAATGGCAGTCCTTGTTGGGTTAGTTATAGCAAGGATAAGATCCCCCATTCTTCTCAACCTAGTCCAGGCTCTTGTCTTCACATTCTCGGGGGCTCTTTATCCGCTAACAATACTTCCAGAGATCCTGAGGATATTCTCCCAGGCTCTTCCTATAGTTTATATAGTTGATCCCATGAGATCCCTCCTAATAACTGGAGATCTAGGGATCATAGGTTTGAAAATCCCCGCACTACTTATTATTGCCTTAGCATATGGATCCATAGGGGCTATTCTATATAGAAGATTCTCCAGTGCCCTCAGAAGAGGTGGCTTGAATGTATAGAGCGAGAATAGCGAGGCTGATCTCCACAGAGCTTTGGAGAGGAGTTCTCTCAGAGCTTAGAGGGGTGTCAGCACTTATAGAGATCCTGACATCCCCAATATGGATCCTAGGACTCGTGCTGGCAATAAGCATCCAGAACCCAGCATCCCTGAAAGATCCTATATCGCTCAAGAACCTCTGCTGGGGTATAGTGGTTTTTATAATGATCTCCGATAAACTCTGGCTAGTGGGGCACCATTTAGAGAGAGAGAAGAGGCTAGGGATACTGGAGCAGATACTAGCAACGAACACACCAATAGCTCTCCACGCTATATCGGCATCACTAACAGCAATGATCTGGACAATGGCCTCTGCATCCACCTCCATAGCCCTCGTATTCCCAATACTAGGGGTAGATCCAAGGCCTGCGAACCCCGCACTACTGGTTGTAGGATATATCCTCTCAGATATGATGGCATCAGGCATAGCCCTTCTATATAGCAACGCGGTGCTCGTAATGAGAAGACCATGGATAGCTACAAACCTATTCCAGTTCACACTACCGGTAGTGTCGGGCCTGCTACCATATAACCTATCCCCAGAGGCTATCAAGAGGATCATAGAGGTGAACCCCCTATCATACCCGGTAGAGATACTCAGAAGAGGGGCGACAGGGCATCAGAGCCTCCCAGCAGATCTATACATGGCACTCGCAATGTCAATAGCATCAATCCTAGCCCTATACTCGTTGGGCATAGCATTGATAGCGATCCTGAGAAAATCTATGCTTAAAAAAGGACTCTGAAGATCTAAATACATAGAAGTTAAAAACCCTGGGAAAGCTTGCAATAGATGCAAGCCCTTGCCCTCTAGGCTAGGACGAGCTGCTCAGGGCTGGCTAGCGGGCTTATAGATCAAATCGGGCTCTAGGCTCCGCACACGGGGTCTCTGGATCTTGCTATAAAGATAAACAGCACAAAGACTTCTATCTCTAGGCTGCCTCTCGATGCTATAGAAGAAGAGGGTGGGGTTATGGATAGATAACAAGATCTTCTCTGAGACTGAAAGCTGGCTGGGTGTTAGATTTTTCTGGTCCTAAGATCCTCTATAGGGTTGAGGGACTTTATCACTATTAGTGTGTTTGCTATTGATACTATTAGGAGTGCTATTGATGCTGATATCTCTATGGCTCCTCCATAGAGTAGCGATCCTGTGAGGATTAAGGAGCTTGATGTGATCCCGAGGGCTATTGATGCTATTGGTGATATTAGTGCTATTAGTATGTTTAGAGCTGAGAACACCCCCGCCAATAGTGTTATTAGCAGTGCTAATAGATCCCCTGGCCCTCCCGATAGAAGCGCTATGTCTAGGAGTATTAGTGATATTGAGAGCCCTGCCATCATGGTCAAGAACCCCCTAGCTCTTCTATCTATCACTCTCTTTGTGCTCTCTAGAATATCTATTGCCCGCTTAACCTCTAGATATATAGATCCATAAGCCTCCTCAGCAGCGCCTCCTACTTCCTGGATTTCTCTGCATATTTCCACAGATCTCTCTATACTTCTCAGAGTCTCGTTGATCTTAAGCCCCAGATCCCTCCCATAGGCTTTATATCTTCTACACACAGCCTCCAGTAGGCTATAGTCTATTCTGAGGTATCTAAGGCAGTTGTTCTTCTCAATATATGCCAGACCCCTCGCTAGATCTTGGCATGGGTTTTCTCTAGGCTGTTGCAACTCAACCACCTGTCATATATTCTCCCTTATAATCCTTATCAAGTCCTTCTCAGTAACGATCCCTAGGGGGTTCTCTGGGGATCCTACTAGAACGCACTTAGATCTGGTTCCTAGGAGCTTCTTGGCGAGAGCTCTAACCCATGTGTTCTCTGGGATGAATAGGGGCCCCTCATAGCCTATACCCCCTATTGAGCTTCCGAGGAGGATCTCCTCAGGATCCCCTCTAATATGGCTCTCGGAAACCCTGTGTATTATGTCAAGCATGGTTATAACTCCGGCAACTCTATCCTGGCTTGTTATCACAATCCTCCTAAATCCCCTCTGGATCATGACTCCTATAGCCTCTATGAGAGGAGCGTCTAGATCTATTATCTCTATAGGCTTCGAAGCTATATCCTCAGCCCTCATATCCTCTGGAATAGCCCTTAGAAGAACCCTTATCAGGCTATCCTCTGTAACAACCCCCAGAGGAGTCTGGTCGCCCCTAACAATCTCAACACAATCGCTATTATAGACGCCATCAACAATACCAGAGATCCCTGATGTGTCTAAAACCATACTAATCTTAAGTGAGATCTCAACAACCCTCCTATCAAGACCCCACGAGATCCTGCCCCTCTCAACAAGCACGATACCCTCTTCAGATAGCTCGAAAACCTCCTCAGCAACCTTCCTAGCCGTGAGGTAGAGCCCCATATCACCAGAGGGATCTCTTATGAATATAACAGCACAAGGCCTCCTAACCCTCCCCATCTTCACAGCGGCCTCCCAAACCCTAGAATCTGCTGGAACAGCTGGTGCAAAGGGGTCTACGAGATCCACAGGGTCTATTCCAAGTCCAGACATCGCTATAACCCCAACCACACCCTAGTGATCTGGAGGACTATATATAGTTCTTAATAGATAAGCGAAGCCTGTGTTAACAGTTTCTTATAAGTTGTGAAGTTTTTATATATATTTTGTATACAAAACTAACTATGACCCCGCACCTAAATCCAATGAAGCCCAAACTCCACCATCTGGGCTTCTCATTTTATCCTAACCGTCTGTTCTCCTGCAAGTTTCCACAAGCCCTATTTAGGCTTGATAACAAAGATAACAAGCCTGCCCTTTAGGGTGGGGAAGGGTCACACCCATGATCCAGCCTCCCAAACTTGTCAAATCTATCGCGAGCCCTGGATCTCACTAAGCATAGAGACACTAGCTTGCCGAATCTCTTTAAAGCATTCTCCCTTAATAATGTAGCCTCGGCATATATTAGTGAAAGCCTCATAGATTGCTAATAGAATAACACACCAAAGCTCGGAAGTGGTATCTTATATAGAAGAACACATGTGGCGATCTACATAGAGCCTACCTTAGATATGTCCTAAAAAGACTAGGCTGGCTATAGGTTTTAAATTTTACCAGGTGGTGCGGGGGGTGGGATTTGAACCCACGCAGGCCTACGCCATCGGGTCCTCAGCCCGACCCCTTTGACCTGGCTCGGGCACCCCCGCCCAATAATATTAATAAATGGAGGGCTTATAGACATTACGCTCTCCAGAGGCATTTGTAGCCTACGCATCTCGTCTCATTAATGTGGAGAGCTTGAGCTCTATTTATGGCTCTTAGACAATATTATCGTGGGTTGTCTGCACAGCAGGTTGTGAAATCAACCGAGAGGCTTGCCTCTGTTTTGCTCGTAGCTGCGGTTCTCATCTCAATAGGCTCGTTCCCCGGCTATATACTAGGCTATCCAGCCGATGCCGAGAGAGTCTTCCTGGTATCTGGTGTTTTTCTTATTCTACTATCGCTTGCTATGATGAGCTATGCTGGCTTTGTGCTCAACATGGTCACCAGATCCGGCGTTGAGGTGTCCGTGGATAGGGGTTTTGAGGGCGATATTCTTGGCGTATCCTATAGACTGTGCAATGAATCCATAGTTCCCCTAGGCTTTGTAGAGACCCTGTTGAGATACCCAGGTCATCTCAGGCTTGCGAAAGGCTCTAGAAGGGCTCTGATTGTGATCCCACCAAAGGGGTGTGTTGTCTATCGAGCATGGTTTGAGGGTAGGGTTGGTAGGCATGCTATAGGGCCTCTAAGGGTTGTTGTTAGAGATCCTCTGGGGCTCTTCAGAAGCGATGAGATCGATATAGGGGGTATTGCTGAGCTTAGGGTGTTCCCAAGGATAGCTATAGAGGCCTACAGAGAGAGCACAGCTCTCTCAAGGGCTATAGGGATTGCTAGGACAAGAATGGCTGGAAGTGGGACAGAGTTTCTAAGCACCAGAGAGTATAGAGAGGGGGACGAGCCAAGGAGGATTGTTTGGAGACACACATCTAGATGGGGTAGGTTGATTGTTAAAGAGACCGAGAGGGAGTCTTCTCTAAACATCGAAATAGTCCTCCCAATAGATGGCGAATCCTTCAGGGGCCCATATAGGGAGACGCCATTCGAGATATCTGCCAGGATTATAGCAACCCTATCCAGATATATAGCCCATAGGGGTGATAATATAGCTATGCTCATATTATCAAGAGAATCCCTTGAGATTATAGAGCCAGTAAAGGGTGTGGGGGGCTATAGAAGGGTTATAAGAGCTCTATCCGGTGTGTATTTCTCACCAGATATGGGGGCTCTCGGGGTTGAAAGCTATAGGAGAACCCTCAGAATCCTTGGATCAATGATCTCTAGCGAGGATCTAGTCCTGCTATTCATACCACCATCCCCAAATATTAGAGAAGCCATATCTATTATTGATACAATATCGAGGGTTGTGGCTATAAAGAGAGGATCACTTTTAGTAGTAGCCCCAATGCCAGAGACTAGGGGGAATGGAGATTTAGGGGTTCTAACGAGGGTTAAAAGGCTCTCAATGATCAGAAACGCCCTTGAGATCGTGGGCGAGGCTAGGAGAAGGGGGGTGCCCGCTATAGCTGTGACAGAGAGGGGGGTTATAAGGATAGTGAGGACTATAGAGGCTCTAGCCAGATAGGGGCAGAAGCATCTATTATAATCGGCTGGAAGTCTTATAGCTGGCTGGTGAGGGCTAGGATCCCAGGAACTGTTCCAGGGTATTTTGGGCGGTGTATGATAGCGTTATAGCTATGATATAGAGAACCGCTGTTATAGCTGTGAATAGCCTCAATGCTCTATGTATGTCAGCACTACGCGGAAGGGGTCCCTCGCCTAGAACATAGGATCCTATCTTCTCAAGTCTCACCCCAAGTGCTCCTGCAGCCGCAGCCATCGGATGGCCAGAGTTTTTGCTCTCAGTCCTCTTTCTATATACTTTATAGATCCTATATGTTCTCCCAATACTTCCGCCTGCTAGTGGTGATAGGATCACTATGAGGATAGCTGTGAGCCTGGCTGGGATATAGTTTATAGCTGTATCAGCTCTGGCCGATAGCCAGCCTGCCTCTATGTACTCGGGCGTTTTATAGCCCAGAGCGCTATCTAAGGTATTTATTATCCTCTGTGATAGACCTGCTATTGGTCCTAGTAGAGCTGTGTATAGTAGGGGTGATGCTATCCCATCTACAGTGCTTTCGAAGAGGGATTCTATGGATGCTGATGCCACATACCCCTCGCCCAGGCTCCTAGTATCTCTTCTAACTATCCAGGATGTTTTTCTCCTGGCACATTCTATATCACCTATGTCGAGGCATTTAGCTACCCCGCTAACTATGTCTCTGAGAAGCCTTACGGGAATCGAGACCTTCACTATATACGAGCAGGCTAGGATCCACAGGATCTCGCTCACACTATATGAGATATAGAGTATAGAGCCGTAAACAGCTGTGTGGGAGAAGACCACGGCTAGCCATGCTATAGAGCCTCTAAGCCTGCTAGAACCCGGCGGAGAGATCCAGAGGGCCATCTTATAGCTAGTATATACGGGGTGTATTTTTAGCATAAATCCGCTGTGAAGCGGGTATGCTAAATCCATTAAAAGCCCTATGAGTATCACCACAACCCTCTCCACAGGGTCTCTGGGGATCAGGAACCCCGGGTCAATCATGTGAGGGCCCACGCGAGCATGTAGGATAGGTAGCATATCTCGCCGGAGAAGCCTGCGACATCCCCATTGGCATAGCCGAGCGTTCTGTTAGCTATTATAGATACTATGAGTGGTGATAGAATCCCCAGGGCTAGTGGGTAGTGATTCAGCGGGAGAGCAGCTATATATAATAATATATAATGTATAGATGCCGCCATAGCTATGGATGCCACAACCCTCGGAGTGCTCAGCCTCTCCCTAAAGACCCTTCCAAGCCCACTATAGGGCTCAGCCCTCCCAGCCCATAGGGTTACAACCATCGCGGCCCCATGTAGAGACTCGCCGACTATCGCTATAACTGCAAGGGTTTTTGGCTCTATCGAGAGGGCTGATGAGTATAGCATAACAACATATGTCGCCATAACAGCTATCCCATAGGATCCTCTATGCCTATCCTTAATAACCTCGCCAGGGTTCCTACCAAACCTGTGGGCTAGCAGGGCCTCGCCGAAGTCTACCAGCCCGTCTATGTGTAGAAACCCCTGAACGATCATGTGGAGGGCCACCAGAACCCCTGATAGGAGGGCCTGCGAATGGCTAGGTGCTAGGAGATATAATGCTAGAAATACCGGCATGCCTCTCAGAACCCCGGCTAATGGTGCTAGGTGGAATGCCTCTGAGGCATCATATATAGATCTGCTCACACCAGGTGTTGGATAGACTGTTAGAAAGGATATGAGGGATATGAACCACTTAAGGATCTTCATGGAGACCCCTTGGATCCCTAGGACTGTCTCTTGGCGAGGAAACCCCTTATTCTCTCTCTAGTCTCGCTCCTAAGAGCGGATTCTGCTATGAGTCTAAAGCCCTCCTCAATCCCCCTTATCCTCTCACGGGAGACTATCCTTTTTATAGTTGCAATGGCCTGTGGCTCTGAGGCGCTGATCTCCTTAACAACCATCCTAGCCCTCTCCTCGAGCATATCATGGTCAATCACCTCATCCACCAGCCCTATCATGAGGGCATTGTCTGGGGATATCGTAGATCCGCTTATTGCTAGATAGCACGCCCTCCTCACCCCTATGTTTCTCCACCCTATAGTTGGAGAGAGGGGTGGCACCAGCCCCAGCCTCGCCCCTGTTATTGCAAAGCTAGCCCTTCTAGAGGCTAGCACATAGTCAACCATGTGGAGGAGCTCCACCGAGATCCCATATGCTGGGCCATTTACCGCTGCTACCACAGGCTTCTCAAGCAGGGCTATTGCTTCGAAGGCTCTCCTAGCTTTTTCGAAGATCTCATAGATCTTGTCTCTACCATCTGCATCTAAGATCTCCCTGAGATCAACTCCAGATGAAAAGTAATCTCCATCACCAGTGATTATAACCCCAATAACACCAGGATCTCCAGAGATCTTTGATATAAGCTCGAATATAGACACAGACACCTCAGAGCTCCAAGCATTCCTCCTCTCAGGCCTGCTAATCCTGATCCAAGCAATACCATCTCGATCAACAGAGAACCTAACAGCCATAGAGAACCCTCGATAGAGGATTAGCGAGATAGGCTAAAAACAATACTAGAGTATATTCACACTAATATGTCCATAAAAATAGCGAATCTAGGGATAATATGGGAAGCATATGCCTAGAACCAATAGGCTTTGTAAAAACCGAGTACCAGGATGATGTTGTGAGAAGCAGCATAGCAGGAGTTAAGGGCTATATAGAGGTGATGCCAAGATATAGAGAAGCCCTCAAAGGGCTAGAGGGCTTCTCCCACATAATAGTCATAGCATACCTCCACAAGATCGGAGAGGGTGAGAGGCTTAGGCTCAGGGTTAGACCTAGAAAATGGGCTAAGCTCGGCATCCCCGAGGATGAGATCCCCGAGGTGGGCGTGTTCTCAACGGACTCCCCATATAGACCCAACCCAATAGCTATATCCATATTAAAGCTCATAGAGATAAAAGATCTCAAGCTCTATGTCGACAACTTAGATTTATTCGACGGAACCCCAGTCCTGGATATAAAGCCATACACATTCTCAAGAAGAATCGATAGCATAAGGGTTCCACAGTGGTATGCAGAGCTTCTCAATAAGATAAGAAGAAGAAACCAAGAGGTCACAGAGATCTAATAGGCATAACTCCATAGAATGTTGAACTGGGGTGCAGAGTTTTATCATAAGGTCTTGGCAGCGATGGGGATACCTAAAAAGTTTAAGGCTAGTGTTGTTTTGTTTATCTTTAATAGATCTATCTAGACTTCATTCAAGCTTATTATCCTCCGTGTGTTAATTATAATCTGACTATATGGTGGATAGTGTATATGGTGGGTGGAAGGGGTAGCCCTTTCGTATTCCTCTTCTCTATTGCGCTTAATAGCCTGCAGGCTGCTCTCAAGTTTCTAGCCTTTATAATGACCGGCTCTCTTGCTGTATATGCTGAGATGCTTCACTCTGTGAGTGATAGTGTTAATAGCTCTGTTCTCTATATGGGTGCTGTTCTTGTTAATAGGAAGCCCTCTACTAAGTATCCATTCGGATTTGTTAGATTTCCCTATATTGCTAGCATAATATCCCTCTCGATACTTGTTGGTGCTATAGCTAATAATATATTAGTTCAGGCTTATGAGAGGATGGCTAGCGATCCTGCAGTGTTTGGAAATACGTACTATGGCTCGATCCTCATAGGTATTGCGATAGCTATAGATCTGGCGATCCTGTTCTCAGTCTATAGGATGAGGAGTGTGTGGAGAGACTCTTCATCAAAGCTAAGACCTGTTTTTCTAGCACTAATAATTGAGGATCTGTTCTCTCTAAGTGGTAATGGTGCGGCGGTAGTCTCTCTACATCTATCAAGCATATACCCCCTCGCAGACGCCTTCTCCTCGATAGCTATAACAGGGATAATCCTTGCTGCTTCTGGCTATGTTATATACAATAATATAGAGATACTTGTTGGAAGATCCGCTCCAAAGGATCTAATGATCAAGGTTCTTAACAAGCTCTCAAGCTATAAAGAGATAGTGGATATTGATGATCTCAAGAGCTATGCATTGACGCCAGATAACATATTCATAATAGTGACACTAGGAGTAGACCCGAGAAAAAATGTCCAGGATCTAGACACGCTTAGGGAGAAGATAACAAGAGAAATACTAAGCATAGATACAAGGATAAAGAGGGTAATCATAGAATTCTCAGGAGAGCCTGTAGATGATAGAGATAGAGAGAAAATATATAGAGAGATAAGCTCTATGGGGGAGTAAACTCAGCTAGGATACAGATCCAATAGATCATAATATTACTATGAATAGAGCTCCATCTCAATGGATAGAAAAAATTAACCCCTCTGAAGAGAATAATAGATTTGGTGTGCAGCAAATAGAAAGTATAGAGATAAAGAGCAAGATCATAAAAATGCTAAAGGAGGATGAAGAGTTTAGATACTTAATAGCAGGCCTGTTAGGACTAGAGGATCTAAGGGAATCAATAAGAAGGCTCATAACAGCTGTTGCCAAGAACACCGAACAGATCGCTGATCTTCGTGCAGCTGTCTCCGATCTCAAGAACGCTGTAGCAGATCTCAAGGGAGCTGTTGAGGTTCATTCTAAGCAGATCGCTGATCTTCGTGATTCTGTTTCTGATCTTAAGAATGCTGTGGCCGAGCTGAGGAGTACTGTTGAGGTTCATTCTAAGCAGATCGCTGATCTTCGTGATTCTGTTTCTGATCTTAAGAATGCTGTGGCCGAGCTGAGGAGTACTGTTGAGGTTCATTCTAAGCAGATCGCTGATCTTCGTGCAGCTGTCTCCGATCTCAAGAACGCTGTAGAGGCCCATGGCAAGCGTATCTCAAGGCTTGAGAAAGAGGTAAGGTTTATAAGGAGTTCCTTGGAAAACATAACGATCTCCATTGAAGAGGAGGCTAACGAATACATCAAATATATCTTGAGCCAGAGGGGTATAAAGCTGGAGACAGGGCCTGTATTCTTTGATGAGAAATACGAGTTCGATATATATGGGAGTAATGGGGCTATAACGATTATTGGCGATGCTAAGACCAGGGTTGGGGCTAATACTGTTAGAAGGCTTGTTGAGAGGGTTAAAAGGGTTTCTAGGATGTGGCCTGATAAATTCAGGGGAAGGGTTATAGTCGTTCTATATTGCCTAAGAGCTATCCCAGGTGCTGTGGATGAGGCTGAGAAGCATGGTGTGTGGCTTATTGAGTCTATGAGGGAGAAAACATCTCTCAAACTCTGACTCCCCAGTTCAACAGGGATCTTTTGACACTCTATAACTACACTTGGACTTTCATGCTTCCCACATCTTTTGATTAGTATTTTAATAGTTAAAAGCATACAGGTTTTGAACTTTATGGTAGATGGGAGGTTGGGGGGCCAAGCCGCGATTCCTAGCAGCTGGTTTGAAGATGGCCCTAGTTAAGGCTATACTCATATACACGATCTCTAGTGTATGGTATATCTATAACGATCTTTGCTCTATATTTTATCCTTTCGCTAGAGCCGGCGATAAGGTTATCCCAGCCGGCTTTCTCTTTGTATAGGGTGTCCCATATATCCTTGGGGGTTACGGTGTTGGACGTTACTATTACTATATCTCTGCAGGGTCCTATATCTATTCTCTCATCACTATTCTCTCTCAGGATAATCTCTGAGATCTTATAGTCTCTCCACTCTCTATCATCTGCTGGGCTTGCTATGATCTCTGCCCTATAGGATCTGGCTCTCGTCTTCTGGAGAACATTTATTCTTACATACATGCTACAGCCCTTCACCCTTAGCTCCAGATATATGGCTTCCCCGTCTGCTAGTATATAGTCCCTAATCTCTCTATCTAGCTGTGTAGATGCTAATGGTATCAACACTACTTCCCCAAACTCGGGGCTTTTAACTAATACCAGCTCCCCATATACATATCCAACACCATTTCCCTTAACAGCTGCAACATTGCTTCTCGACATGCTTTTGAGATCAATCCTGCCGGCTATAAAGCCTACGGGATCTTTTTAAGCTCGGCAACGTAGTGGGTGCCTCTTCTTGTTGAAATATAATATCCCTTCAACTCGAATCTATATATTTCGGCTTGATATATAGATCCAAGATCTCCTTCTCTGAGTCTCACCAGCTCCATAAACCTCTTTATAGCCAAAGAACTCCTATAGCCTTTATAATATCGATAGATAAAGGCTGCAATGGATAGAATTAAGAGCGATAAGAGGAATATGAGCAGCATGAAAATCTGGGATATAGAGGGCGCTACAGATACCAAGAATAATATGAATGAAGAGATCGAGAGTATTGTGATGAGAAGGTCAACCATAGAGAGAACGCTGGAGAACCCATGGTGTGTAGATGGGTATATATTCAATATCCCTATTGCTCTTCAACATCGCAACCTCCGGGCAATTGGCTCTATTTTTGTATGATGTTCCTGGGTTATTTATCCCCTATTTAAAACACTGATTAGACTGCTTGTTGGTGTTATCGCCTTTGTTTTTATAGATAAGGATTATAGTCTGTGTGCTGATTTTCTATGGGTTGCTGCTCTCATGGGCCGGTTTTCTGCCAGGTTTCTAATAGATCTGGTAATATCTATTCTCGTCGCTATAGCATCTCTCCTGCTAGGTGTTCAGCCTCTGGTACTTGCCCCGCTCGCTGTGGGCTATATAGCTTCTCTGATTCTTGGTATTGATCTAATTGCTCTCGGCTATCTATTCTCAATAGTTGCCGGGGTTGCACTAGATATGGGGTATTCAGTATTCCTACTCCTCTCAGCTATTGTTGCCCACGTTATCCTTGGCTATCTGTATATCAGGATCCCCAGGGAGCTCTTGAGGGTCAGTGTTGCTACTATAACCCTATATATAGCCTTCATAGCCTCTTTCTATCCCATAGCCCTCTATGCAAGAATAGTCTCAGCCATCTCGGGTATTCAGGAGTGGTTCCCCCTGGGATCCATAGTAGCCATATCGATTCTAATCCTCACAATGGGGATCATTAGAAGCGATATAGATATATCAGGGATCTCCGACCCCCTCATATCGCGAGGAGAAACCATATACAGAGCAATACCATTTATAGCCAGAATAGTCACAGTCCTGGCATGCCTGGGAGGCTCTATAGCATATAGAGATCCAGCACTCCTTCTAACAATGATAGCAGGATTCGCCATAGAGAGAATAGTGGGAAAGGTTCTAAATAGTTGGGAGTTAAAACCCCTGGTCAATAGTATAGCACTATTTATCGTCTATATATACATAATCCTAAGAGCATACTAGTGCTTCTCATCAGTACTCTAGATAGTATTAACTATTGTGGGTGAGAGTCTCGCCCTTTAGCTCAGGGAGAAGTTGCACCTGGTAAAAGCCCAGAGCTCTGGGTTTAAAAACAGTTTAAAAACTCGAACCCAGATAGATCATCTGAGATCCCTGGACTGTTATAACCGCAAGGGAAAATATGATTCGCAAACATATTATAAGTTCACATTCTAATCCCTACATCCCCTATAGGTTCTTAAGATATTAAGACCACCGCTAAGGGTTATAAGTCCTATTGCAAGCGATAACAGTGATGCAAGGATCCTGTTATCAGCCATGAGATATACAGAGACAACCATGAAGGCGACCGATATCAAGACCAGCAAAAGCCCGAGTATAGTTATGATTCTCAAGTCATACCCCATAGAACTCTATAGGATAGAAATATAAAGGTTATAACCTACTCACAATTTTCTAGCTAGCTCCCAGTATCCTAGAGAATAATGTTATTTCACCTTACACGATACTTCATCCTGGGAGACAGCTACTCAAAAATGTGGGCTTGGTACGCTGAATTTTGGATCCTGGAGTTAAGCTTTGATCATCCCTAGAGGGGTGTGCTCTTGATTGTGATCATAGATTCTGAAATAATGGCTAGCGGCTGTATATGAATATCCTTTTCTCATTAGCTTCTTCCTATGAAATGTCGTTAGCTTAGTGGGTCATTAGGGTATAATAGCAAGCACACGAGCTCCCCATACGGGGGATCAATAGTATTTTCGTTATGATTACTATCCAGCAATCATCAAGACTAGGTTCCCAAGCAACTATAATAATTAAAGCAATTATATCATCTATTCAGCTAGCAGCCTTGGGAGAGGGGATCTCTAGCATTGGTTTTAATTGTCCCTTCTGAGCTGGGTCATAGTGCATCTGGGATCTCCTGTTTTTCAGTCTTTAACCTTTATATTCCACCAGGTTATCTACCTTGGTGGTTGTTTTGTCATATAGCGAGGTTGTATCTATTATTGAGGAGATAGCTAGGGTACCGAGCTATATTGTAATCGGTGTAGCTGGTGGTAGGAGGCTTATATATATCTCGACTGAGGAAGGATCTGGGGATCTATATTCCCTGGATCTCGAGAGTGGAGAGAAGCTAAAGATAACCAATGGCGAGAGAGTCCTTGGTGCTGCTACAAATCAGGACTCGAGGATATTCCCGTATATTAGGGATACCACTGCTGGAAAGGAGTTGGGAACTGTTGTCTTTGCCGATGCAGAGACTGGTGAGAAGGTGGAGACTAGGTTTAGACCTTCGAGGATTGTTGGGCTAGCTTGGGATGGTGAGAAAGCTGCCTTTTCATCAACTGTTGAGGATGGCTCTGGGATATGGGCTGTTAGGCCTGGGCAGGAGCCTGAGCTTATATACAGGATTCAGGGAGCTGCTTTTGTGAGCAGCGTTAGAGGTGATCTGATCGCGGGATTTGGCTGGCTCGCTGGGGATGCTAGATCCTCTGAGCTCTTCATCCTCAGGATCTCTAGCAGGAGGTTCGATATATACACACCAAGGAAGGGATCCACTAACTTGGCCCCAAAGATTAGCGAGAAGGGTGTTCTTATATTTGAATCTAACTATATGGGCTCTAACAGGCTATACACGCTAGATCCAGGGTCTATGAGGGTTGAGCCTCTTAGAACATCCTATAATGATCATATTAGGAGGAGGGTTGTGGAGCATCCCCAATATGACTGGATAGATGGGGAGAAGGCATGGTTTCTGGGGAAGAGGGATGGGAGGGTAATGCTCTTCGTAGATGGCAGAGAGATCCCCTTGCCTCCCGGATATAGCGGTTCTGCTTCATACTATAAGGCTGGCAATAGGTTTATACTAAGCAGATCCTCTCTAAGAAGCCCCCCTGCATTGGTTAGCGTCGGAGCCGATAGATCTTACAGGATTATAGCACAGCCAAGGCTCTCCCAGAGGGTTAGGAGAAGGATTGGTAGGGTTTACTTCACAAGGATAAAGAGCTTCGATGGGCTAGCTATACCAACCTTCGTTATAGAGAGCAGAGAGACGCCCAAACCGGGCCCCACAGTGATCTATGTCCATGGAGGCCCGTGGTGGGAAGTTCCTGATATGTGGAACACAATGATAGCCTCTCTAGCGGCTAGTGGATACCATGTTGTTGCGCCCAACTTCAGAGGATCTACAGGTTATGGTGAAGATTTTAGAAGGCTTGATATAGGGGATCCAGGGGGAGGAGATCTCCAGGATATAGTCTATGTAGCCAAATGGGCTAGGGAGAGTGGTCTTGCAAGCAAGATTGCAATATATGGCTATAGCTATGGAGGATTTATGAGCGTCTGGGCTACTGTGAGAGAGCCAGACGTATGGGACGCCGCTGTAGCTGGGGCCTCTGTGCCTGATTGGGAGGAGATGTACGAGCTGGGTGATTCTCTCTTTAAGCAGTTCGCCTTACTTCTATTCAATGGCAAGAGGGAGATGTGGAGGGAGAGATCCGCCATATATTACGCCGAGAGGCTCAAGGCCCCCATATGCCTTATCCAACCACAGAACGATACCAGAACCCCTCTTAGACCTGTGCTCAGATACGCCCAGAGACTTCTGGAGCTTGGGAAGAGGTTCGAGCTCCACGTTATTCCCGATATGGGTCACTATATATCTGATGTAAACACGGCTATCCAGGTTCTTCTGCCTGGTATAATGTTTCTTAAGAAGACCCTTGGGAGCTAAACCTGAGGATCTTTTCGAAGTCTATCACATCGATAGCCATATCCAGAAACCCTAGTCTGAACATGTCAAGAGCCTGATCTGGTGTCTCAACAGGTATCTCAGCAGTCCTGGATCTCTTCTCACCGTCAATGATCTTTTGCAACGCCTCGTGATAGCATGTATCTCCGGGATATGATGGGATTCTTTCAGCATCGCTTCTCATATATATCTCAACATCAACCTCTGCTTTATAGCCTCCTGGGAGGATCTCTATCTCGGCTTTTCTGGACTCTATATCTATACCCCTGCATATATAAACCCTAGATGCGGCGCCCATCTCTAGCCATTTGATTGCCTCGGATCTTGGTGTATATATCCTTAGAACACCATCCCCTATCCCAGAGCCCCTAAGGATCTCTCCAGCCTCTAGGATCCATGCCCTCGGGCTATTCCTCAGAGACTTGTACACTATCTCTTCACCTACTTCAAAGCCTCTAGATGTATAGGGGATCTCTATATATACATCTGCGAAGGCGATTCTTGATACCATATAGCTCTCAGAAACCCAAGGAATTATATAGAGTCTGCTAGACCCTCTAACAAGTATACTTGGAACATGGGTTATCCTCCCCTCGGCAGGTTTGACCCTTCTAAGAAGCCTGGCAACTCCCTGCTGGGGTGCAGCAAAGCCTGGATCCTCACACGCAGCCCTCCTAAGGAGCCCGCTAAGGATGGTTTTGAGTAGCATTATAACCGAGACAGGGTTTCCAGGAAGACCTATGATGGGTTTTCCACCCACTACCCCCAGGGTGAGGGGTTTTCCAGGCTTGTACCGTATCCCCCTAGTTATTATTCTTCCTTTTTTCTCGATAACTCTGTATAGGTAGTCCTCAACGCCTGCCGAAGTTCCGCCGCTTATTATTATTATATCGCATCTCTCCAAACTCTCTGTAATGGCTCTCTCTATATCATCTTCAGCATCCCTCAGTATCCCTATCCTATATATATTGAAGCCCACTGATCTGAGTATCGAGGATATAGCCCTCGAGTTGGACTCATACATCCTTCCAGGAGCGAGACTCTCTCCAGGCTCTACAAGCTCGTTCCCTGTTGATGCGACACAGGCTTTCGGTTTTCTATAGACTCTAACATGCCTTATACCTAGTGATGAGATTGCTGAGACAATGATCCCATCTATAGCCCACCCCCTCTTAGCTATAATAGCTCCCTGGGGCATGTCGCTCCCCGGATACGCTATATTAGCCCCCCTAGGCGGTGTCTTTGTTATAATAACCGCATCCCCCTCTCTAGATGCATTTTCGAAGGGGATCACAAGATCCGCATTGGGTGGGACGAAGGATCCCGTGTCAACTATGTAGCAGGAGCCCCTATGGATCCTAATCTGCGATGCGTCCTCGCCAATGGCTATCCTCCCAGCGATCCTCAGTCTTGCTGGGTTAGATGCCGAGGCTCCAGCTATATCGCTATAGATCACTGCATACCCATCGACAAGAGATCTTGGGAACTGGGGGAGAGGGGTGCTTGATACAATATCCTCGCAGAGGATCCTGCCAAGGGATTCGTCTATATCAACATATTCGCATTCCAGAGGGCATGGTGAGAGCTCTCTCATAAATAGATCCACAGCATCCCAGGGGTCATGTATTGGTTTAGCCACGGAATATTCCAACAAGCCCCCCTTGATATTACGCATCACAGCTATTATCACCTCAGCTCATTGTGTTGAAGATAGAGGGGTTCGGGTCTCATCGGCTTGATGTTTTTGCTCAAGCCCTCTTCCCTTGGCTTCACAGCCCTCAGAACCCCTCTTCATCAAGATTTATATCACTGGGCTCCACCCGCTTTAGGTGACCCCAGCCCATAGCTCCACCCTCATCTAAGCCTCTGGTTCATTGCTGTGGGGGAATCCCTGCATTCTGGTTTTCCTCTTCTTTCTCCTTTTACATTCCAGATATCTCCTCCTAATGTTTATAGATGCAATCTTATGCCTATCCATTTCTAGGTTGCATCTTGGGCATTCGAAGATTTGCCCCTCTTGGGTCTTCACAACATACCCGCATCTGGGGCACTCCCTCGATGTGTTGCTAGGATCCACAGAAGCTGTTAATGCTACCTCTGACATTCTTCTATGTATGCTCCTTCAGAGTGTTCTATGATTTCTCTTCCTCCTAGCCTTCTTAACCCTCTCCCTACTAACCATATCCCCCTTATCTAGATCCTCGAAGACGTGGATGGAGTTTGGTAATAGCCTTCTAAAACCTGCTGAGAGCTTGTTCCTGAAATCCCTAGCCTTATTCCTCTCCCTAGCCTTGTACTTCTCATAAAGCTCCCTCTTACCCTTCCTCTGTGCAATGACCTTCTTCCCCTCATAGGCGATCTTCATGCTCTGAAGAGGTCTTAGATCTACGTGGATAAAGCCTATAATAGACTCATAGCCGTCTAGGGATAGCTCGTTGCTATCCCATCCAATAACCCTTATAA
>Ga0101942_100230_pt1 | contig 31813 bp, 36 predicted proteins | sample DewCreD2012metaG_4_FD_75243 | JGI IMG/M metagenome (GOLD analysis project Ga0101942, IMG submission 75243) | Hot spring sediment bacterial and archeal communities from British Columbia, Canada, to study Microbial Dark Matter (Phase II) - Dewar... ...
GTCAGCTAGAGGGAGTGGTTTTCAGTTGTAGATGTATAGGGCGTGTGGAATGCTATATTCCTAGGATTCTGTCTATGAGCATTAGTATGAATATTATAGCTAGGTAGGGGCTCAGCACTTTGAAAATCTTATATGCATCGCGCTTCGAAACACCCTTTAGGTGGCTCCACATTATGGTTAGAAGCCTTATTGATAGAGCACTCCCGACTATGAGGGTTATCCACGCTCTATAGCCTGTTAATATGAAGTAGATCGCTACCAGTGCTAGCATTAATATTGTGTGCATTATAGACCCCATAACACCGGCTCTAACACCCTTAACAATGGGGAGCATTGGGATCCCGGCTTTCTCGTAGTCCTCTCTATTATAGATCACTATATACCATATATGAGCATTGCTCCAGAGAGCAACTATGAGTAGGAGTACAAGGGACTCAGGGTTCGGATGACCTATGTAGGCCATATAGCCACCAAAGGCTGGCATACCCCCTGCAAAGCCACCGTAGATCACGCTTGTCCACGTTCTCCTCTTAGTCAGGATCGTGTATATGAGTATATCTATTAAAAAGCCCAGAAGACCTGCTATAAAGACCCAGAAGTTTATCATTATAGCAACCCAGAGTCCAGCTACTAGGAGCACTTGAGAGACAGCGAGAGCCCTCCTCCTGGATATAGCACCCCTAGGTATGGCTCTCCTCCTGGTTCTACTCATTACTCCATCTATATCAGAGTCGAGGGCCATATTAACACCAGTTGTTCCGAATATTGTTAGCGCTAGTGAGAGCACCAGATAACCCAGAACCAGGGGGTCTGCCCTCGCTCCAGAAGCTATCAGGTATCCCATAATTCCTGTGAATATTAGAAGTATGCTCTGCCTGATCTTAAAGAGATCCATTAAGATCTCAAGAGCGCTATAGCTCCTCTGGAGAATATTCTGGTAGGATCTCAACCACAACTCCTCCCAGGCAGGCACTCAGTATAGAATCACATAGAGACTATATAAGCAGGGTGTACCTGAAGCATATAACATGCAGAGAACCCATATTTAACAGCATCTCCATAGCCCAGATCAGGTTTGAAGACCAGTAGTCTTTAGAGCGGCTCTAGAGAAACCGGGAGATCTGGGTTCTCAATAACAACACTCCCCTCATAGATATAGAGCTTAACAGCCTTCACAAAGACCCCCGCAGAGACAGCCCTCCTCAGAAGCCCTGGGAGCTCTGGATCTATGCTGCTGGGCCTAAAAAGCCTTGCCATTGGGTGAGCTGCTATGAACACAATATACCTCTCGGTGTTGGAAATTCTTGTGAGGATCTCAACATGCCTCCTACCCCTAAGGCTAACTGTGTCGGGATACCTGGCGCTCATATCTATGGGGTTATAGAAGACCGCGCTCTTGAGCTCTGCTAGGGCCTCCCTATCCCCCTTCCTCAGGAGCAGATCGATCCTTATATCCATAACATCAACATCCCTCCTAGCAACCCTATAGCCCTTAAGCCACGGGATCAGGTTACCCTCAATAGCACCTATAAAGGCCCTCTCCTGCATCTTTGTATCTATAAGGGTCCACATATCACCACCAACATGGGTTCCAACAACCCTCATAGAGGTTCTGCCACCCCTAATAGGCTTGCACAGAACCCTAGCACCACTATATAGAAGATCCAGAAGTCTCCCAGTATTATTTATATGAACTCTCTCAACAGAGCCACCACATTGCGCAACTCCAACAAACCTATTCTCCCTCTTTCGAAAAACACACTCAACAACCTCGCCGAGGCTGAGAAGCCTGTGCAAGGCGGGCATCACATTCAATAAAGAATCCAGGAGAGCAATATATAGCCAAGTCGTTCACAATAAACTAAGAAGCCTCGCCCTTCAGGATAGGGAGTCGTCAGCCTGAGATGGTTGTTTAGTTTTTCTAGGATGGTTTGGGACAGCCATCCAGGGGCTCTGCTCCATCACGCACCCCAGATCCACTATGTTATGGTTTTTGCTAGAAAAGCTCATAGCTCCCCTATGGTGAGGTATTGAGGAAATACGGGCTTGACAAAAAGAACGACAAGCCTCGCCCCTTCCAGGGGCGGGGTAAAAGCTTAAAAACTATGAATGTTTGAATAAAATAGAGTAAAAAGTGTCCCCGCAAGGAGATGCCCCATAAGGGCTCTACATATCCCCAAGTCCCTAGGATCTTGGAGCTGGGGGCAACTCCCGGTGAGGGATAGGGGTAATGGGCTAAAGGCCCAGCCCGTGGTCTACCGCTGGACGAACAGAGCGGGGTGGGTGCGTTAAGCACCCACCAGCTATGAAGTGATGAGGATGAAGGCGGTAAACCACAAACCCATGATCCGCCCAAAGGGAGCCCCCGCCCTTCAGGGCAGGGAGGTCAGAGAAGCATGGAATCGGCCAACTGATCGCCCTGAATAGTTCTAAACAATATTAAAACACCATGGAAAAGGTTTTTGCCCCACTATTTTATAATCCATGGTATGAGGGTTTGAGCATATGGGGCTATATCGATGAAAAGGGTGGATGGGCTTCTAAGTGTAGGGAGTGCTGGCTCAGTTATATGAGGGGAGTTCAGAGTGCTCACTCCCTTAGATGCTGGAAGATCGGGATCCCGTACTCTGCTCTCAGAGACCCTGAGAGGGCTATAGAGGTTCTCAGCAGTATTGTTAGGGCTAGAAGTGGTTGGGATATGAAGTACACAAGGGATCCCGGGCTTCTTAGGATCTTCACTAGGGGTGTTATCATCATATACACACCGTCGAGAAGGGATATGTTCGATTTCCTTGGACTTGCCATTAGGAGCCTTGGGGATTTTCTTGGGAGGCCTGATGCTATCGATGATCTCTTCTATAGATTGCTCGTCAATACAGAGAGGATCGCTGGCAGCTTCTACTATAGAAGAGGATGTCCAGAATATGATTCGAGGTTTGGAGATTGGAGGAGATGGCCTCTCTGAAGCTCTGGCCTGGTGTCTTTCTTGGCTAGCCTCCAGCATCTAGATCTCCTAACGCTATCAGCATTCATAGTATCTGGCATCTTTGCTTGGAGCATGGGTCACCACTATGCTGGAGCTGTTGTTGGCCCTGCCTTTGGTGGTGGTGCTGTTAGCCTTTATAGGGGTCTCTATATGGCTTCTGTGTTTGTGGTCATAGGATCCCTTGCAACCCCTGTTGTTGGCACATACGCAAGCCTGGCAGGTTTGAGCACTGCGGGCTTCTTCGTTGCCATGCTCTCTGCATCTATAGCAACATCTATAGCAACATGGCTTAGAATACCAACATCCACTATACAGATATACGGCTTCTCAATAGTTGGTGTCCCTATCTCCGAGAGAGCCTCCATGGATCTGGGGGTTCTTGCTAGGATAGCAGCATCAAGGATCCTAGCCCCCCTGATAGCGTACACAATATCGCCAGCATTCTACAGAATAAATCTAAACCCTGGGAGAGCCCTTATAACTACAATGCTCCTCTCAGCACTAGCCCTGGGGATGAATGATGTGAGCAATGCAGCATCAAGCATCGTGGGGATGGGCCACCCAGAGCTTTTGGCCAAGGCATACGCTGGATCCCTGATGGCTCTGGGGCTTATAACATGGGGTAGGAGGCTTGTGAGAACAATAGGGGGAGAGATGGGAGCCATATCCCCTAGATCCTATCTAGCAGCCCACATAACAAAGATAGCACCCCTACTAATGCTAAACACACTAGGCCTAAACGCGTCGATGAACCAAACACTGGTAGCAGCGCTAGCAAGGCTGGGAGCCGAGAGAAGGGTTGTGATGAGAATAGTAGCAGGCTGGATCTACAGCCCCCTAATAGGGCTAACAATATCCTTCTCAATATCATCATTAGCATCTATATACCTGTAAACATAGTGCTAGAGGCTGGCAGTAATTCTACCCGTTTGCCCCTAGAGAGACTTGTTGCTTTCATCATAGTGCCTGGAGGCGACTCCCTGCAGTACTACCTTAAGAACCCCTGCGGATCTCTTGGCCCACTTGCACCATGTTTTCTCATCGTTACAATCTTTATCGATATAGCTCTTTAGTATCTCAAGCTCTTCCCAGAGGGCTTCGTGGTACCACTTGTTATCAATATAGCCTTCCCCAACCAGCTTTGGGCTTCCCTCCATGAAGCCCTCTGGGAAGTACATGTTTCTCACTATATAGTACCCGCTCTCGATCAATATGGCTCCCAGTCTTGTGGCCCCGGGATGGATTCCTCTGTCTAGAAGCTCTGCTGTCTCTTTATCCCATGTGTATGTGATCATTATCCTCCCGCTTTCTCCAATCACTGTTTTAACCCAGGCTATTGTATCCCTAATCGCTTCGAATGCTTTCTCCGAATATGCTGTGGTCGAGAGCTCTGCCCATGGTCTATAGCTCTCTCTTCCGGTGAATATTGTGAGGCTTATAGGAACCCCTAAGGCTACTAGCTCTAGCTCGTAGACCCCCCTAGCCTTGCCTCTCGAGCATCTTATGATCTCTATACTCTGTAACTCTGGTTTCTCTCTGCATATGTCCATGGGCATCTAATAGATAATAGTAGTGGGTTTATTAAGTAGGGATTGCTATCTACACATAGAACTGATCTTAGTTCGACATTTGTCTATAGAGATTAGTGCAAGGATTTTAAAACATCTGAGGAAAGCAATATAATGGGATAGAGATGCCTCTGGTAAGAATTAGAAGAATAGGAAGGTCTAGAATGGTGAAAAGATCTGAAAGTGATGCTAGAGAAGCTAGGGATAGGGATTATGATATGGATAGGATGAGACTAGAGCTAGAGATCCTATACTCAATAGGTGCTCCCGCAAGCTAGGTTTTTACAGTTCTACAGCTAGAACCCCAGGATCTTGCGGTTCCTAGTTTTGGTCATGTTTATAAATATTAGTATTTATTGTTTATTTAATACTAGATAGTGCTCAGGAGGTGCCTATCATGGAGCATGTGGAGAGCTCTGAAGGTGGGGGAAGGATTCTTCTAGAGACAAGAAGTGTCTCTCTAAGCTTTGGAGCTCTGAGAGCTGTTGACAGTGTATCGATACATGTTCCTGAGAACAAGATAACCCTTATAATCGGGCCCAACGGCTCTGGGAAGACCAGCCTTATAAACATAATCTCTGGGGTCTACAAGCCTGATTCCGGGAGCGTGATCTATGATGGCCTAGATATAACAGGTCTCCCACCCCACAGGGTTAACGAGCTGGGTATTGTGAGAACATTCCAGATACCCCAGCCATTTCTCAGGCTAACCGTTTTGGAGAACCTCCTGATCTCGGATAGGGGTATTGCCAGAACATCCCTCCTCGAGAGCCTTAGTAGGAGGTGGGTCTCCAAGGAGGTTGAGGTCTGTGAGAAGGCCTACAGGATCCTCAAGTTCCTCAACCTAGACAGGGTCTGGGATCACTATGCCTACCAGCTGAGCGGGGGCCAGCTAAAGCTTCTAGAGCTTGGGAGGGCCCTCATGAATGGGGCAAGGCTTATAATAATGGACGAGCCTATAGCCGGGATCCTGCCCACACTCGCCCACACGATCTTTGGCTATATGAGGAAGGCTGTGGGCGAGCTTGGCGTAACAATAGTGGCTGTTGAGCATAGGCTAGACATTGCTCTGAAATACGTGGACCTGGTCTATGCCATGCACAGAGGGAAAGTTATAGCATCCGGGGATCCTGATAGCGTTGTTAACAACCCCCTCGTTATAGAGAGCTACCTGGGTGGCTAGAATGCTTAGGGCTGAGAAGATAAATGCCGGCTATGCCAAGCTCCACATACTCTACGATGTGAGCTTCTCATCGGTGGATAAAGGTATAACTGTTATAGTGGGCCCAAACGGCTCTGGCAAGTCAACTCTTCTAAAGACCTTCATGGGGCTCTCAACTATATATAGCGGTAGGATCTACCTAGGAGATCTTGATATAACATCCATGCCACCCTATAGAAGGGCTAGGGCAGGTCTTGTATACCTCCCACAAACAGATAACGTGTTCACAAACCTAACAGTCTATGAGAACCTCAGAATGGCTCTATATACATTCAGGAGAGAGTATGAGGATGATAAGATAAGAGAGGCTCTAGAGCTCTTCCCAGAGCTCAGGGGAACCATGGGGAGCAAGGCATACCAGCTATCAGGTGGCCAGAGGCAGATGCTAGCCCTTGCAATGGCTATGGTTAGGAGCCCCAGGGTCCTCATGGTGGACGAGCCAACAGCACAGCTGGCTCCAAAGCTTGCCAAGGCTATACTGGGTAGGATAGCGGATATAAGGGATCACACAGGGATCCCGATAGTCCTTGTGGAGCAGAACGCCAGGGCAGCGCTGGAGATAGGAGATAAGGCCTACCTCCTAGTGAGTGGAAGGGTAGTGTATGAGGGCCCAGCCCAAGAGCTCTTAGGACATAGAGAGCTTGGAAAGCTATATCTAGGGCTATGAGGTTCCGCTACCCTTACGATTGCCATCGCCAGCTCTATCGCCTCTCCTGAGTAGAGAGGAGATGGCACCGCTATTCCTTATAAGCCTCTCCACATTTTTAGCAACCTCGACGCCTTTGCTGGTTACCATAACCCTCTTTGCACCATCTCCGTTTGTTATTATCACAAGCCCTGTTGATCTTAGTATCTCGAGATCCGACTCTAGATCCTTAGAATAAGGCCCCCAAGGATAGCTTGCAAACCTATATTCTCTACAGCATAGCCCAAGCTTTGATAGGCGATCAACTATCCTATGGATATCCTTGACATCAACGGGAGATCCTATGCTATATAATACATATAGAACCTCGAAAGCACCTGGAACGGCTTGAGAGCCTATCTCCAACCAGGTCACCTGAGATGAGCTATATAATCAGGGGTTAAAATGATGTGGGTATATCCAGATACACCGTTATCTCCTCCTGGCGATATATATTCCTAGCATTATTAGGGCTAGACCAGCAAGCTGTTGAACCTCTGGATACTCCCTAGCAACAGGGATCGCTATAAGGTATGAGGATGCAGGAACTACATATACTACAGATGAGGCTACTTCAAGAGATCTCCTTAGAAGCGCGAACCAAGCTAGATACGCTAGGAAGGATGCTCCAACTCCTTGATGAATAATTGCTATAATCGATATAGTGTCTAGCCTCAAGATATCCCCATATTCTGTGTAGGCTATATATGATGCCACGGCTATTGGAAGCCCAGCTATATTCTGGAGAGCCGATAGAGCATTGGGATCTATAGATATCCTGGAAGATATTATAGAGGATAGTGCGAACAGCATAGAGGCAAGCATTGATAGAACAACCCCCAAGGGCTCCAGATTGGCTTGTGTGTATATTATCACAACTCCAGAGAATGCTAGGGCAGAGCCTGCAAGAATGCCGAGGCTGGGCGAGCTATATCCAATGATCGAGGAGATCAGGAGGATCAGGAGGGGGTATGTGTAGATTATAGAGGCGACAGGTCCTGATTCTATGTAGAGAAGCGCGTAGTACATAGATGCAACGAAGCCTGTGTTGAGAACACCTGCTAGGGATCCTAGGAGAAGATCCTTTCTTCCAACACCTCTAAGAGGGCTTCGAATATATATTAGCATGGGGATCGATATTATAGATGCTAGAACGTATCTTCCAATAAGGATCGATACAGGGTTGCCTGCAACCCTTATAATGGGATACGTGGAGCCCCAGAAGAGGGCTAGGGCGAGGGCTAATCCTAGATCGCTTGTTAAAACCCCTCTGTTTAGCATGCTCTCAGTGCTAGTCAACATCGTTTGGCTTATAAGCCCTACCATGTGTTTATAATATGTGATGCTTTATGCCAGCAACCCCCGACGCTTTTTTGAAGCATGCCCAGGTGGGGGGTGTCCTAATAGGGATCCTCGCTAGGAGGGGGAGGATCGGTTGGAGGAGGGGGCATAGGTTTTCTCTAATGGAGAGGGATGAAATCCTCCTTAACCTCGCAACCCTATGCTTCTTCCTAACAATACATAGCGTCGCCCCCTACCTATCGCAATATGCTGTTGAGCTAGGAGCTAGTGAGGGGATGGTGGCTCTCCTAGGCCCCTTCTTTGCTTTCTCAGCCATGGCCTTTAGACCTCTCTCTGGCTTTCTAGCCGATAGGGGCTGGACTAAGTGGCTGTTAGTTGCTGGGGCATCTATATCGACCGCGGCCCAGGGTATATATATGCTCTCTACGGGTGTTTCGATGCTATATGCTGGGAGATTCATTCAGGGAGCTGCGATAGCTATATTCATACCAGCATCTTTCCAGGCTGCGGCTATTGGTGAGAGGGATAGGGTTATAAGATCCCTTGCTTGGAGGAACACAATAACCGGCGTATCCTTCGCCCTCGGCCCCGCACTCGGGGGCTATGTGGCACAGCATCTTGGATATAGATCTCTATTCATGGTATCAACATCCTCTGGCCTGATGGCATCTATTCTTGCCCTAGCCATAGATTGCTCTAGATTCTCGCAGGAGCCGAGATCTTCTAGAAAGGGTAGAGAGGAAGGCTTTGCAGAGAGAGGCTTTCTATCAGCCCTAGCATCTCTCCTGCTATATAGCTCCTCCTACTCCTGCATGGTTCTCTTCCTACCTGCCTATCATAAGGAGAACGGCTTGGAGACCTCCCTCATAGCAGTGTTCTTCACAGCTATGGCTATCTCGAGCCTTATATCCAGGATCCTGTTCACACAAGTCATAGGTATACTATCGGTTGAGGGTACAGCACTAGCAGGGGTTTTCCTAGCATCTATGGGCTATCTAGCTGTATCGATGAATCCCCTCTCCGAGGGCATAGTATATTATGGAATACTAACAGGCCTCGGAGCAGGGCTGGCCATACCATCCCTCCAGGTTATAGCGATAACAGGGATCCCACAAGGCAGGAGGGGGATGGCCTCTGCTATATATACAGCAATGTTCGATCTAGGAAACCTCACAGGTCCAGCTATAGCTGCAATAATAGCGGGAAACTATAGAGAAATGATCGAGGTAGCAAGCTACATGAACCTAGCAACAATAGCACCACTAGCAATACTAGGAATAGCTAAGATAAGGGGCACACGCTCACATTAGAATACCCATCGACTATCAGCTATAACTAGCGGGCTCTGAATAACTACTATCCCGGGATCTATAGGCCGTGGGCCTTGCACCAACACCATGAGTTAAATGCCTCATCCCTGCCCTAAAAGGGCGAGACTTTCAGCTGTAAAACCCTTTAAGAGCCCTAGGAATATATATAGATGCTGGGCCCGTAGCTCAGCCCGGTAGAGCGGCGGGCTCTTAACCCGTAGACCAGGGAGCTGGGCGGAAGTCCCGGGTTCAAATCCCGGCGGGCCCGCCACATTAATGTTAAATACTAAATAACTCCTAAGCATAGCTATGGTAGCTAAAAGCTCTCTATCAAAAATCCCGCCCTATTGGGGAATATACTATTGCTTCGAATTCTTAGAGCATGTTGGGGAAGCTTATAAGCTCTCAGCTCTTTACAGCTATAGAGCCCTACCTTGTTAGGTGGAGTCTTGGGTAAGGGGTGATGCTATGGAGGCTTCGTGGGGAGATCTTGTGAAGAGCTATGGGAGCATATCGAGGGCTATAGAGCATCTGAGATCTGTCGGGATAGATCCTGTGGATCTGTTTAACAGGTACTTCTTAGCAGTAGAACCCTTCTACGAGTTCATAGGGGTTAGGGTTAGCGAGCTTGGAGAGGGCTATGCCAAGGTTGTGTTTGATATGAAGAGGGAGATAACAAGGTGGGGCGGTGTTGTGAATGGTGGTGTGATCATGACCGTGCTGGATATGGCTATAGGGATCTCTATTATGACTATCAATGACGGAGTTGATCAATATACTGCCGAGCTTAAGGTTAATTTCCTAGAGCCCCTTAGAAGGGGTCCTTTCACATGTGTTGGGAGGGTTATTAGGAGAGGGGGGACCCTGGCTGTTGGAGAGGGCGAGGTTTATGATAGCGATGGAAGGCTATGTGCAAAGGCTATTGGTACATGGTTTCTTGTTAAGAGGAGATAGCCTGTGGGTTTTCTTTTATGCTCATGATCATAGATCTAGGGCTTCTACATATCCACAGAGATAGGGAGCTTAGGAGCCTGGCTATACAGATAGAGCTAGCGAACTCAATAGTCAGGAGATCAGAGATCCACAGGCTAGTAGCTGTAGCCCCAATGAAGGTGAAGGGGCTGGAATACCTGGAGCTATCTGCAAGAAGATCTGGCTATGATATCCACATATCCCCTCTCGAGAGGGTTGTTGATATCTATAGCATTAGGAGGGCTATCGTCCTAGACCCATACGGGGATCAGGATCTGAGGCCCGAGGATCTAGCATGGGCTGAGGCAATAATCATTGGAGGGATTGTTGATAGAACACCTATAAAGAGAGCAACAAGGATGCTTAGGGATATGAACATACCATGGGCACCTACTATGAGAATAAGCCTGAGGGGATCTATAGTTGGTGTCCCTGGGGAGATTAACAGCATAGTGGCTATAGTGTCTAGGGCCATAGAGACGGGAGATCTTGAGGGGGCTATAAGGGAGGCACAGCCTGCTAGAGATGCTGTTCTAAGGGCTTCAATAGAGATCCAGAGGATCCTTCGCAAGACTAACAAGGATCTCGGGTTCTATGATCTGATGGAGATCTATAGATCGCTGAAAACATGGCTAAACCTAGATGAGCTGGGCATGCTGAGAGCCCTTATAAGGTGTGGGAGAAGAGATCTAGCAGATCTTTGGAGAAGATCCTATATGACAGAAAAGCCACCCCAGGGACTGGAAAGCAAGTTATATGTGTAGGTATTCCACATACTCTGCTGGAGATGGTATCGATGATACCCTTCTAGCCTCCTCCCTCTTGATCTCTATATATGACTCTAAGAGATCCTTTGGAAAAGCCTTTGTCAGGAACTCGTGATCGCTTTCAAGGTAGTCAAGGGCCTCGTCAAGGCTTCTAGGCAGGTTCTTCATCCCCAGTTGTCTCTTCTTCTCAGGCGTCATTCTATATACATTCTCATCAACAGGATCACCTGGGTCTATCCTCCTCTCTATCCCATCAAGCCCAGCCAGTATTATTGCTGATACAGCCAGATATGGGTTTGATGTTGGGTCTGGTGGTCTATACTCTATTCTAAGCCTATCCCTCGATGTTGTTAGGGGTATTCTTATCGCTGCACTCCTATTAGATCTACCCCATGTTAGATATACAGGGGCCTCGTAGCCGGGCACAAGCCTCTTATAGCTATTAACTGTTGGCGATACTATAGCGGATATGCTCTGGCCATGCTCTATAAGCCCCCCTATGAAGTACCTGCATGTCTGGCTTATGCTGGCATATGTATCCTTCTCGTCGTAGAATATGTTGACACCATCTCTCCACAAGCTTATGTGGACATGAAGCCCGGATCCATTATCTCCCCAGAAGGGCTTTGGCATAAATATTGGTTGCAACCCTATCCTTCCAAGGATCTTTCTCAGTGCTAGCTTAACAAGCTGGAGGCTGTCGGAGAGATATGTTGGAGAGCCTCCCGAGAAGTTGAGCTCGAACTGGGATGTCGCCACCTCGTGGTGGATCACCTCAGCCTTTATCCCCATAGCTTCTAGACCCCTTATGATCTCTGAGACAGCAGCCTCAGACCTGCCCTCTAGCGGGAGCTGGTAGCTCTTCTTAACAGGGAACATAGGCTCTAGAACAACCTCGTGAGAATATATGCCGAGCCTCTGCCTATAGACACCATCGGATCTATCAATACCAACCTCGACCTTCTCAACTATGAAGAACTCAGGCTCAACAGATACTAGGGCCTCATAGCCATAACCCCCGAGGATCTCCTCAACTCTTTCTGCAACAAGCCTAGGGTCCCTTGAGAACCTGTTCGAACCCCTATATACTCTCGAGAGGACAACATATCTCCCGGGATCCCATGGTGTCTTTATAAGTGTGCCCTCTATTGGTAAGAGGAATAGATCGCTATCCTCTATTCCAGTGAAGCCATAGACAGAGCTCCCATCAGTTTTCCCAACAACCTCCGAGATCTTGGATAGTCTCTCCTCCTCAACCCTATAGCTCACGCTCCTCATAACACCCAGAAGGTCTGTGAACATTATATCAAGCCAGACCCTGCCACCCATTTTTTATCACGGAAGTGTTTAAGCCATATAAATACTTAAACACACCGCCCTAGGTGGTGGTAGTTTTACAAAAAAACAACCATTTGTGCTCCAGAAATATATGTAAATTTAACATATATAGTCCATAGCATACCATAAAGTGGTGGTTTTGGTTGAAAAAGAGCATGGATGATCTTGATGTGAAGATTTTAGAGAAGCTCATGACAGACTCTAGAAGAAGCCTTAGGAGCATAGCGAAGGAGCTGGGAACACCAACATCCACCATACATGAGAGGGTTAAGAGGCTCTTAAAGCTGGGTATTATAAAGAGGTTCACAGCCGAGCTCGACACAAGGGTTCTGGGTCTTGATATAACAGCATTGATACTCATATCCGTCGAGGGTGCGTATATAAGCGATGTTGAGAAGATCCTATCAACATACGAGCACGTAGTGGCTGTGTATGATATAACAGGCGACTTCGACGTGGCTGTTATAGCTAAGTTTAGAAATATCGAGGATCTAAATAACTTTATAAAGAGCATACTCAAGATACCCCATATTAAGAAGACCGTGACAAGCATAGCATTCAATGTGGTTAAGGAGAAGCTATGTATAGACACCCCCAATATACTATATAAGGGCTAGTCTCGAGGTGCTAGGAGCCCTCTACGATCCTTTTAAGCTCTTGTATGTCAACACGGATTCCAAGCCTTCCACCAGGCTCTCTGGTTAGCACACCCCTCTCCTCTAGGATCTTTATTATGTGCTCGACACCTATATCATAGTGGGCGCAAAGAACCACTATTGATCTTCTAGCTGTTGGTGTTAGGATCTCCCTAGGCATCTCCTCGGCGCATCTAGATATAGCCATGGCTATATCAACGATCTCCTCCACGCCGGCGGTGGTCTCTATATATCCAGAGGACGCCTCAGCCCTGTGTCCCCTTAGTCTCAGGATCTCTATTAGTGGCTCTAGAATAACCGGTGCTCCTATCCTCTTCTGTATCAGCTTAACAGGGATTCTGCTTGCGCTGCTCCTCACCTGTGCCAGGATCTCCCTGGCTATCTCCTTTATAGCATCTATAGCCTCCCTGGCCCCTATATATGTTTCATCAAACTCTATTCTAAGACTTCCACCGCTTATTGATGCGCTGAAAAACCCCGGGATCTCCTCTGAGATCCTCTCTAGCAGCTCTTGACACCTGGATCCACAGTTGATCACATAGCTCTTCTTAGCCATGCGTCTCTATTAATTGCAACACTCCGAGTAATATAACCTTAGCGATATAAAAACCCCATTGTGTATCAATGTTATGGAATGATGAGACGACGGTCTCATGATCTGTGATGAGTCTTCTCTTCTCTGAATCCATCTAGCTTCGCAACCCTCTTGCCCCTCGGAGTTGGTATGATCCTTATCTTTGCATCCATGAATGCTAGATCGAGCTCCTTTCCCCTAAACAGCCTATCTAGGAATATTGCTAGGGCTGCTACCTCTGAGTGTGGCTGAGAGCCTATTGACACATTATAGTCTGCGAGCTCGTAGACCTCCCTGGGAACCTTCTCGGCACCAACTATCACTAGTATGTCTCTATACCTCCTTATTAGATCCTCTACACTCCTTATTGGAAGACCATACATGGTTAGGTGGACAACACATCCACCAGAGCTCCTCCACCTCTCAATAGCCTCCCTCCAGCTCCTAGTATAGCTAACCTCGAAGCCATCCCCACCCCATCTCCTAATAACCCCCTCTATGGATTCTACAACGCCAGGATCCTTTTCCCCTGAGTAGATTATCCCAGAGGCTCCGAATGCCCTTGCCACTAGGCCAACATGGGTTGAGATCCTCTTATCCCTAGCAATTCTGTGCCCAAGCCTGAGGACATAGACCCTATACCCAAGATCGCTTCTAAAGACAACCATGTATATCCTCCCAGAGGCTTCTATTGATCGCTATATGGCTTTGCAGCATCCTCAACACCCTTCTGAGGAGCCCTTAACCCCCTCGAGATCATGTAGAGAGCTATTGATAGGCTCTGAACAGGCCCCAGATCCCTTGAGAATTCCTGAAAACCAACGTATGTTACCCTCTCGAGGCCCTTACCAACAGGCTGCTCCCCTGATGGGAAGACAAGCATTGAGGCCCTATCAATCTCTAGGGAGCTGAAGTCAACCCACTCCCTGTTTCTCGAGAAGAGGTATATAGTGGATGGCCTATAGATCTCTATAGCATCCTGCAGATCGGGTAGAACAGCTATGGGGAGTCCGCTCTTATGGGCATACTTCCAAGCCTCAGGAACCCCGCTCTGGGCTGCGAGCCCTCCGGGCCTTGTTATCACAACCACAAAGCCCCCAGGATCTCTGAGAGATGCTGTGGTTCTCACAAACTCTATGACCATGTGGGGGCTTGTCGGGCCATGGAGAACCAGTATTATTTGACTCCACCCAATCTCTATCTACCTTATAGCATATAAAGGAAGACGCTGTCTCGGCATAGGGGCTCTATGGATATTGTAGGGATGGATAGAAGACCATGGCTCGAAACTGGAGATTTCAGCAGTCTCTACATCCTAATAGTATTCAATATATTATCTCTCAAACCCATTCTCCTAGCTCTGAAGACACGCTGATCCATATACTCTGTTTTTCTAACTATTGGCCTGAAATCCATCCTGCTCAGAATGTGTTTCTCTATATCAACACCAGGGGCTGTTTCTACAAGCTCCAGCCCCTGGCTTGTTAGTCTAAACACCGCTCTCTCTGTTATATATACAACATCTTTCCCATACCTGCTAGCTAGCTTTCCGCTGAAGAAGATCTTATAGACTCTCGAGACGAACTTATTTATAGGCCCATCCCTCCTTATCTCCAACCCCTCGTCTGACACCCTTATATCCCTTGGACCTGCTGTGAACGAGCCTGCGAACACTATCTTAGGGGCTCCTCCAGCTATTACTGGAAAGCCACCCGGCCCTGGGATTCTGTCTGGGAGTGCTGATGGGTTGACATTACCCTCCGAATCCACTTGGAGGAAGCCCAGTATTGCTGCGTCTATAACCCCACCCTCGAATAGTGAGAACGTATCCGGGATCGATGTTAGTGCGAATGGGCTGAACGCTATTCCAAAGTCCTTCCCAGGCAGTGCTAGCCCTCCCCACGGGCCTGACTCTACCACTGGGATCACGAGGCTTGATAGATCCTCCTCAATAGCTATCCTGGCAACGAGGGCAGGGATCCCTACACCTATGTTTACAAGAACAGGTGATCTCTTCTCCTCAATCATCTTTATAAGCTCTAGAAGAGCCCTTCTAGCTATAATCACCTCATGCTCGTCCCACTCCATCTGCGGGAGATCTCCCACGATCTCGCTCCTGAGAGGGGGTATGATTCTCTGGCAAGCCCTTGGATCGTACTCAAAGGATCCCGATTGCCAGTGTCTCTCCCTAGGAGCCCTAACTATATAGTCTATCAGGGGACCTGGAACCTCAACAGATCTAGGGCTTATAGTCCCCTTCTCTGCTATCCACCTAACCTGGGCTATAACAACACCAGGGTTTGGTCTAGCCTTTGTGGCCTGGGCTATGTTTAGAACCGTCCCCCTTATCCCCTCATCCTCTAGGCTGAGACTCCCTGTGACATCAGCCGTGGTTCCCCTTATAAGGGCTATCCTAGGCTTTGGGGCTCTGTAGAATAGATACTCTTCATCCCCGATCCTTATGAGCTCTATCCTGCAGGTCATAGCCCTCCTAGCCTTTTTATTGAGGGCACCGCTATCCTGCCTAGGATCTAGGAAGGTCTCCAAACCGATCCTTGTGAGCAGCCCAGGCCTTCCAGATGCAACCTCTCTAAACCAGTAGGCTGTTATGCCTAGGGGCCATGAGTAGGCCTCGATCATGTTATCCATTATCATCTTCTGAAGCCATGGTGAGAAGCCTATGTAAGGGAGAAGAACGCCTCTTATGAATCTCTCATCCCTCTCCCTATACAGCTCCTCAGCAACCTTGTCGAGAGCCCTCCCAGGGACTGCTGGGAGGGCGTCCGATACAATGAATAGATCCCTTGGATGACCCGTCCTCCTATATAGGCTATATAGCTCTAAAATAAGGTGCTCTGGGGTTGTGGCCATGTTGAAGCCTGAGATAGCTATCACATCCCCATCGCCTATACAAGAAAGAGCCTCCCACGCATCCACAACCTTAGTCTCCAGAACCTCGATGCATCTAAGCAGAAAGACCACCAATATATATGACTCCAGATGTTGATAAAATAACAATGCCAAGCCCCGCCGTCAAGAACTTGGATACATAAGAGCAATACAAGCAAAAGAGGGCAAAGCTTTATAACTTCCAAGCATTAATATATAGTGAAGCCGGGTCGTCTAGCGGCCAAGGATGCGGGGCTCTGGCCCTCCGCAGCCGCCCCTTGATGAATAGAGGGTCTCCTGATAATGGTGATGTCTGCTGGAACTACTGAGGCGATCTCCTATATCGGCTCTCGACCTCTTGGGAGGCTCTTAGGCGAGAAACACCGTCCAGAGACTAACAATTTATAAGATAGAGGGGGATAATTATAATGGGCAAATAGATTAGAGGCATCACAGATATGCTAGAAATGAAGAGTTTGCCGAGAGCCGAGTGGTGACGAGTGAACCCCTGGCGGATCCCTTTCGAAGCTATTAGATATTTAATAGACAAACAAGGGAATTGATAATAAAAAGCTTGTGGGAATCTATTTGGGGTGGTTTGGTGGATAGCGAAGGCTCTGGTGATACTGCTCGTGGATTTAGGCTATTAATAGGGGTTCTTCTATTATTTACTGGTATTGTGATTATTTTAGCATCCGTCTTCCTTATGCTCTATGGATCGGGGGTCTGGGGCTTTGGTTTTATTCTCATAGGCCCAGTGCCTCTGGTAATAGGAGGAGGTACTGAGGCTCTATATATATTCATTGCGATCTTTGTTCTATTTGTTATAGCAATTGCGTTATCGATCCTAAGGATGGTGAGGAGCTCCTAGCCTCTGCTTTCTACTAGACCTATGCTCCGCCTCTCGGTTGCAAGTGTTTTAAGCATCTATGCTCTATAGAATTGGGTTGGTGAGGTGGTTAGTGCTAAGGAGGTTCCGGCGGATCTCTTCATACTGAGGCTTGCTGAGAAGCTTAGAGAGGAGTATGGAGATATCGTCTCCCCGCCTGAGTGGGTTCTATATGTGAAGACAGGCATATCTAGGGAGAGACCTCCTGAGAGTACTGATTGGTGGTACAATAGGGCTGCATCGATTCTGAGAAAGCTATATATATCCGGAGAGCCTGTTGGTGTTGGGACCTTCAGGATCATATATGGTGGTAGGAAGAGGAGGGGATCTGCACCGCCCCACTTTAGAAGGGCTGGGGGGTCTATTATTAGGAAGATCCTTCAGCAGCTTGAGAGGGCAGGGCTTGTTGCCAGAACAAGAGAGGGCAGGGTTCTATCTAGTAAGGGCAGGTCTTTCCTGGACAGGGTTGCGATCGATGTCTTTAGAGAGGCTGTTAATAAGCAGCCTGAGCTAATAAAATATGGGTCTAGGGCTTCTGGGGGTAGGATGGGATGAGTGTTGAGGAAGAAGGGATTATTGACGAAGAGCTCGAGATGATCAAGAGGAGGAAGATGGCTGAGCTTGCTAAGAGAGCTGAGCAGGAGAGGGCTAGGAGGGAGAGGGAGGCTGCCGAGGAGGCCATGAGGATGGAGCTTCTCAGAAGGATCCTAACGCCTGAGGCTAGAGAGAGGCTTGCAAACCTAAGGCTTGTTAAGCCGGAGCTGGTTAGATCCCTAGAGGATCAGCTGATCATGCTTGCACAGAGTGGTAGGATAAAGATCCCCATATCCGATGATGAGCTGAAGACCATACTCCAGAGCCTATTTGAGAGGACTAGGAGGGATATTAAGATCAATATCAGGGAGAAGGGGTGGTGATATGGCTAGGGCAAAGCCTCTTGCAAAGAAGCTCAGGCTAATAAATAGGGAGAAGATCAACTCCCCAATACCAGTATGGGTGGTTGCCAAGACCATGAGGAGGATAAGATATAGACCCAGGCAGAGGCATTGGAGAAGGAGTAAGCTTAAGGATGTGTGAGGTGATCCCATGGCTAAGGAGAAGAACGAGGCCCTCTATATAATACCTCTACAGAGGGTCTACTGGGGAGGGAGTAGAAGAACCAGGGGCAAGAGGGCTGTGAGGCTTATAAGAGATTTCGTTAAGAGGCACTTCAAGGCTGATAGGGTTATTATAGATAGCATGGTTAATGAGTATATATTCAGCAGGAAGATCGAGAGGCCCCCCAGGAGGATAGCTGTTAAGGTTATAAAGATAGATGAGGGCATATACAAGGTTCTACTAGCAGTTCCAATAAAGAGCCAGGGCTAGGGATAGGTAGAGGAAGAAGCATGGCTGGAATAGCTATAGAGAAGATAGATATATTGGGGAACCCAAACATAGGGGTCTATATATTCGCCAACAACGAGGTGGCTATCGTGCCACCAATAGTTGATCAGGTGCTTGAGGAGATCCTCATAAAGACACTAAGAGTTAGGACTGTTATCAAAACAAAAATAGCGGACACAATACTCCCAGGAGTAATGCTTGCCGGGAATAGCAAGGGTATCCTGGTTCCTAGAACTATTAGGGATGAGGAGCTTAGGGAGATCAAGAGCGGGTTTAGCGGGAATATATCAGTGATAAAGGCTCCCCAAAACGCTCTTGGAAACATAGTTGTGGCTAACTCGAAGGCTGCCATGATCTACAGGGATTTCGATGACGAGACAGCAAAGATTATAAGAGATACCCTAGAGGTTGGTAGCGTTGTTAGGGGAACAATAGCTGGTCTAGTTACTGTGGGATCTGCTGCTGTGATAACAAATAGAGGGGGTATTGTGCATCCAGATGCTAAGAGTGAGGAGATAGAGTACCTCTCTCAGCTTTTCGGCGTTGCTATGGATGTCTCATCCGTTAACTTCGGGGTTTTCTTTGTTAGATCTGGTGTTGTTGCCAACGACTATGGTGTGATAGTTGGATCTAGAACGACGGGGCCGGAAATATTAAGGATAAGTAGAATACTTGGTGGGGGGAACTAAGTGGTTGAGGTGAAGACCTACAGGATCTCTGGGCTAGCTCTGTTTGGCCACGATAAGTTTCCAGAGTGGAGGAAGTTCTCTATAGAGGTTAGAGCTCTCAATGAGAAGCAGGCTCTGGAGTATGTATACTCTGTAATGGGTAGCAGGCATAAGTTGAAAAGGGCTAATATAAAAATAGTGAGGGTTGAGGAGATAAAGCCCGAGGAGGCTAGGAGCAGCTTTATAAGGGATCTATCAAGGATCGAGGGGTGGGAGATTGTCAGCTAGGGATCAGGGGCAGAGGATAACCTATAGAGAGGCTGTTGAGAGACTTGTAAGCGATATAAACAGGGTTGAGGAGTACATAAGATCCCTGCAGCAGAATATAAACATAGTAGTGGCAGAGCTTGAGGAGCTTAGGATAGCTAGGGAAGCTCTGGAACAGCTAAAGGTATACAAGGGCGAGGAGGCCCTCCTAGCCCTAGATAGGAGGGGTCATGTGATGGCGAAGGGGGTTATAACTAGCAAGGATAGGGTTATAGCCAGCATTGGGGGCGAGTTCCTCATGGAGATCTCTATAGATGATGCTATGAAGATCATTGCATCCAAGGAGGGCGATCTTAGGAACACGCTCAACGCCCTAAACCAGGAGATGGCCTCAGCATATTCTCTATATGAGAGGCTGAGAGCCACGCTGAGCAGGATCGTTGAGGAGGCTGAGAAGAGGGCTACCGAGGAGAGGAGGGAGCAGAGAAGCGGGTAGATGGGTTGCTCAGATCCCTTAGGAATGCCCTAAGCTCCCTCAAGTCATCCATAGCTAGAGGTCTTTCAGAGACCCTCGCCTCCATAGCTACTAGAGAGATCAGATACGAGGATGTCATGAAAAAGGCTGATGAGCTGATACTAAGGCTTGTTGAGTCTGATGTAGCCTACGAAGTTGCTGAGGAGATTATAAGGGGTGTTGCTAAGAAGCTCGATGGATCTAGGATTGGGAGGCTAGAGGATCTCGAAGGTTTCGTTGAGGAGAAGCTTAGAGAAACCATAATGGATATACTCTCGAGGGGGGTTTGGAAGGGGGATCTGCAATCTATGGCTAGGGAGAGGAGACCACTCAAGATAGTGTTCATGGGCGTAAACGGTGTTGGTAAGACAACAACCATCGCCAAGATCGCTAGGTATCTATCACAGAAGGGTCTCAGAGTTCTCGTAGTTGCTGGCGATACATTCAGAGCTGGGGCTCAGGAGCAGCTTGCGATACACTGCTCAAGGCTAGGGATACCCTTTTTCAGGGGGAAATATGGCGCAGATCCCGGAGCTGTTGTTTTCGATGCTATAAGGCATGCTGAGAAGAATAGGTTTGATGTTATGCTTATAGATACTGCTGGGAGGCAGCACACTGATAGGGATCTTATTGATGAGATAAGGAAGATTATAAGGATCTCTAAACCAGACCTCAGGATCCTTGTTCTAGACTCTCTAACAGGCAATGATGCTATAAACCAGGCTAGGGAGTTCGATGCCAACGTTGGTGTGGATGCTGTTATACTGACCAAGATGGATGCAAACGCCTCCGGAGGGTCTGCTATAAGCATAATAGCCTCGATAGGCAAGCCCATAGCATTTATAGGGGTTGGCCAGGGATATGATGATCTAAAGCCATACGATCCCAGGGATATTATGGAGAGGATCTTCTCCCAAACCTCGAGCTAGGGCTTGGGAGAGATAATCTCCCACAGATCTATAGCTCTTCTGGGCCTACATATCTTCTCCAAGCCGAGCCTTGATAGCGGTTTTGTGAGGTGCTTCATATTCCTAGCAGGAGGCTTATACACACCTCTAGCTATTCTCCTCTCAACCCTTACAAGGGTTTTAGACGCTCTCTGATCCCTATATCCGCATCTCCTACACCTATAACCCTTACCCCTTCCAAGACTCTCCATGCTTGATCCGCATTTAGGGCATCTGGGGGGGTTCTCCACATATAGATCCCTTAGCCATAGGATCCTAAGAGTCTCGGCATTTATCACAGGGATCTCTCTGTCACCATATATCCAAGGCTTCACAGAACCGCCGACAGCTATTAGATCTCCATTTACAAGCATTCTAGAAGCCCTGTTAGCTTCCCCAGCCTCTCTATATATAGCCACCATGATACTGCTAGACCCCTCTGAGATCTCGATGAGAACATCACCGCCAGCCAGGATCCTAGGGGCTCCAGATACATAGCCCTTGAAAAGACCTGTTCTGTAGTATCTAGCATCACCTATAGATCTCGGGATCAGGTGCTGATCAGTACCCTGGTTTGTTCTGAACACCATGTACCCATCTACCCCATCAGGCCTTAGAATACTATAGGCTTTGACAAGGATCTCAGGGGTCTCGCCCCTTATCCCCAGGGCAACAGGCTCCCCCGTAGATGGCTTTATAAGGGGCTTTCCGGTCTCCGGATCTATGTTGTTGAATGTGAGGGGCCTTGTGGCTCTATCCATCTCCAAGAGCCTTTCCGGGTCTATGTGTACTCTCCCAACGTCTTCCGAGTATGCTATGAGCTCATATGTGCAGTCGCCTTGGTAGTGGTGGTGTGCTATGGATCCAAGGGCCCCCACGATCCCCCTGCCACTAACATGGATCCTCCCCCCCATCTTCTCTATAACCCTCTCTATGTGACGGAGATCTGCGACATCGCTCAGGAGATCAATATATGCTCTTCTAGCAACATCTAGATCTATATCTCCCATTATTGAAACAAGCCCGGGCTCTCTGCCAGCCGCGGGCTTCGCATCTATGAGGGATACAGCCATCTCAACAAGATCAGCAAGATCGCTCTCCTCACCAGCAACATGTATCGAGAGGGCACCATTCCCCCTTGTCCTCAGGGGCACCGCTGGGTTCAGCCTTGTGAGTAGGGGGAGGTCTAGCAGGGCTATTCGAGAGCCTATAGGGGATCTCATGATGCTCCTCATGAGGGTATATATATAATAAGTTGTGCACCCCCACCCAAAGGTGTCGAGATCATCAACGCCTATGTGTAGAACATAGAGATCTCCATCTCCTCTGGGTGAGAGTGGCCGAGACCCTCTATCTGGTTCTCTATCCACCATTTAGGTGCCATAAAGCTATGCCGCTGGGGCTTATAAATAGACACATGCTAGATCCTTCTAGAGCTCTTTCTATATACTACTATATACTATTAAGCCTATATATCACCAATAGGTATTTCTATTGGCAAACCCCGCCCTCAAGGCGGGTTTCGGCCATGGGGTGATGCCATGTTCCAGGGCAACAGGATCGTCTATATCCAGCCTGTCTCTAGATCTACATCTTTTCTCATGGGGGTTAAGGAGATCATATATAGGGGTAGGACTAAATATCAGGAGGTAGAGATCCTGGTTTTCGAGGAGTATGGATTATCGCTAGTGCTAGACGGCCTGGTGCAGTCGACAGAGGCTGATGAGGCCATATATCACGAGCCCCTGGTGCACCCTGCAATGGTGACCCACGGATCTCCTGAGAAGGTTCTCATAATAGGTGGTGGTGAGGGCTATACCCTAAGAGAGGTTCTGAGGCATAGAAGCGTTAGGGAGGCTGTAATGGTTGATATAGATGGCGAGCTGGTGGAGCTAGCGATCAAATATCTATCCAGGATCCACAGGGATAGCTTCAAAGACCCCAGGGCAAGGGTTGTTATAATGGATGGGATAGAGTATGTGAGGAAAACTAGGGAACTTTTCGACGTGGTTATAGTGGATCTAACAGACCCATACGGCCCCGAGATTGGGAGGAAGCTATATACAGAGGAGTTCTATAGAAGACTATACGATATAACAAGCAATAGAGGGGTTATAGTAACCCAGGCAGGGTGCTCATTCTATTATCCAGAGCACTATAGGGCGATCCTAGATAGTATGAGTAGGATATATAGATACACAAGGGAGTACTGGATCTGGGTACCCTCTTTCGGATACGCAGTTAACTATATAATAGCATCTAAAAACAGAGACCCAGCATCGATGGGCGAAAGGGAGGTTGACGACGTGCTTGAGAAAAACAACGTAAAGGATCTAAAGATATACTCCGGAAAAACCCACGAGGCCCTCATGAGGCTCAAACCCCTATATCAGCATAGACAATAACAAAAGCCCCGCAACTTATAGCTAGAGACCAGGATATTTATAAGAAGCCTTTTGATCAGGCGGGGCAGAATCTTGTTTGAAGGTGTCACGGGATATTTGGGCTAGAATAGGCTATGCCCTCTCATTACCTAGCCCAAGCCATGACAGGCTATGGGTTCCCATACTTATAGGTATATTAGTGCCCTTAGAGTGAGTGAGGAGAGCCCAGGCTTCCGCAGTTTGCTGAGAAGCCTTGAAGAGCCCCACATTGGGAGTAACACCTAGAACAAGCTAGGGAACCATTCAGAGGTGAATGGATAAAGGAAAAACCCAGGCTCTTATAGAATGTTATCTTCCCTTGAACTCGGGTCTTCTCTTCTGCAGGAATGCTGATACCCCTTCTATTAGATCCTCTGTTGAAAATAGCAGCGAGAATAGAGACGCTTCGAGGGCTAGGCTTGAGTATATAGGTGCCTCCGAGCCCAGGTTTACCGCCGCCTTTGCCATCATTATAGCTATCGGCGGCTTTTCAGCGAGCTTCGATGCGAGCGATCGTGTCTCGCTCTCCAGCTGGTTTTGTGGGACAACCCTGTTCACAAGCCCTATCCTCTCAGCCTCCCTGGCTGGTATTGGTTCTCCGAGCATTATAAGCTCCTTGGCCTTCCCCCTTCCAACCAGTCTTGTGAGTCTCTGAGTCCCTCCAGCTCCTGGTATTAGGCCCAGGTTTATCTCCGGCTGTCCTAGCACAGTGTTTTCGGAGGCTATTCTTATATCACATGCTAGGGCTAGCTCGAGGCCTCCCCCTAGGGCGTAGCCGTTTATAGATGCTATGACAGGCTTTGGTGTTCTCTCTATCATGTTAAGAACCTCCTGGAACCTTCTGGAGTATATATATGCATTAACAGGGTTAGCCGATGTGAAGGCAGTAACATCGGCTCCTGCCGAGAAAGCCCTCCCAGAGCCTGTTATTACTATAACCCTCACATCATCCCTGGTCTCGAGCTCTGAGAGAGCCCTTGAGAGCTCCTCAAGCATCTCTGGCGATATTGCGTTGAGCTTCTCAGGCCTGTTGAGGACTATCCACCCGATTCTGTTCTCAAACCTAATGATCAGTGTTTTCAGCCTCTTCTCCTCAACCCCAGTATATGTGTAGAAGCCTCTGCCACTCCTAACACCAACTCTGTTCTCCGAGACCATTCTTAGGAGGAGCTCTTTTGGCCTGTGGTGAGACATAGACTCCCTAGAGCTTATGGTTCTCAGCCTCTCAACGATAGAGTCAATCGCCCACTCGTCAGCCATCTCTAGAAGCCCTCTAGGATATCCGAGGCCTAGCTTCACAGCCTTATCTATAACCTCCGGGGAGTCGACGATCCCGTCTTCTAATAGGTATGCTGCCTCGTTAACAGCTGGCGCGAAGATCGATATAATATCGATCCTTTCCCCATCCTCCCTAGGAATAGCTGGCCTAGCATATGTCCCAGGGGAGGGGTATATGTAGAAGCCCTTACCACTCTTCATACCAAGCTCCTTTTTCTCATACCTCTCAGCTATGGATTTGCATAGCCTTGCTTTAAAACCCCTCCTCCCCATCTCGCTAAAGATGGATGCTACAACATCTATCCCTGTGAAGTCGAGGAGCTCGAAAACACCCATAGGGAGCCCTGCTCTGTATCTCAGCGCGCTATCTATAGCCCGAAAGCTAACCCCCTCCTCCTCAACCATGTAGCAGGCCTGCTCTATAACCCTAGATAAGAGCCTGTTCACTATAAAGCCCGGTATATCCTTCCTAACAATAACTATCTCCTTACCCATCCTCCTAGCGATCTCAGAGGTTATTCTGAGAGCCTCCTCGGAGGTGTTGGGGCCCATAACAATCTCAACCAAGGGCATTAGAGGCGGTGGGTTGAAGAAGTGCATCCCTATAACCCTATCGGGCCTCTTAGTTGCGGAGGCTATTTCACCTATTGGCAGGGATGAAGTGTTTGTTGCAAGCACCGCTTGTGAGGGTGCATATCTATCCAAGGTTGAGAAGACCTGCCGTTTGAGATCTATGTTCTCGGGCACAGCCTCTATAGCAAAGTCAATATCTCTAGCAGAATCCTCAAGAGAGGTCGAGGTCTTGATCCTGAGCATGATGGTCTGTATATCCTCCTTAACAGCCCCCCTCTCCCTCAGCTTTGAGAGGCTCCACATAATCCTCTCAAGAGCCCTATCCAGAATCTCCTTAGATATGTCGACGATGACAACGCTATAGCCAGCTATCGCAGCGACCTCAGCTATACCATGCCCCATGGTTCCTGCCCCAACAACAAGGATCTTCTCAACACCTTTTCCGACATCCAAAGCGCGGCACCACTAAATTAACCCTCGTAAGGCTAAAAACAATATGGTTCGAGCAAGAGTCTGATGACAAAGATGACTAGCCTCGTCCTCTAGGGTGGGATTTTTAGCCCTCCAGGCAGCATAGCAGTAATGTGAATGTATAGGGCTACTGCAAATTAATCCAGAGAATTAGGGAGTCCTTGAGGAGCATGGAATCAAGTTGTATGAGGTTGATGAGACATTTACAACTGAAAACCTCGTCTTTCGAGGCGGGGATGGAGATTTATAAGCCCGTATCCTCTAGTATTCTCTATGATGTCGATGCTTGTTAGCCTCGGGGGCCACCCTCTAGCTAACCTATGCCTCCGAGACTATGATAAAGTCCATAGCCCCAAGTCCCTATCTTTTTCCTCGTCTCAGAATATGCTATAACGATCCTACCAATATTCGCCTCGATCCTGTAGATCTCATGCAGCCTTATATTAACGAAAACAGCTGGTGTGACGTTATTCTCATTTATATCTACTTCAACAGCATTGCCAGGTTTATAAGATACTTCGAACCCTTTTGCAAGTGTTAGATATATGAGGATCCTCCCACCAGATAGTTTTCAACCTCAACTCGCTAGAGGGCTTCCAATTGTTGTAGAGGTATCTATGTAGCTGCTTATTATTTCTATGGACTATCCTGATTCATACTCTATGTGTTCTAACCTCTACATAGCCCTCTCCCATCCTCCAATTCTGCGAATCAGAATATGTTATCGTTATGCTCCTTATCACAGGCCTATCTTTTTCCGCCTGTCTCCTCTTCTTCATCTTTTTGAATGACTTAGCCCTCCTAAGGGCATCTCTACAGCATCCCTTGATAATCCTCGTGGGTAGCCATGTATATTTCTCCCTAAACCCATTGTAGAAGGTCCTGTGTAGTGTGGATTGAGAAGCACTATGCTCTAGAGCATAGCTGAGCATCTCGCCCAGCATCTCCCTATATGTCTCTCCAATCTCTCTAAGAACTTGTCCACAAAACCTATTAACCCAGCCCTCAAGAACAACAGTTCTTCTCAGCGTCTTCAGCTCTCTATCTAACGGTCTCAATAATTAGGAGTAATTAGAGATATTTAAATTTATCGCTAAATCAGAAACAATCTATCATGAAAATGGGGAGCTTAAGAGCCTGGCTATGCAGATATATATTGGTGGATATCCTGCTAAGGGATTATCAGCTAAGGGTTGAGGAGGCTAAGAGTAGGGATGTTGGTAAGAAGATCGCTAGGATCCCTAGGAGGGTTATGAGGGAGCTGGATCTAGAGCCGGGGGATTTTATAGAGATAAGGGGTTTCAAGGGGGTAGCCTATGCCCAGGTATGGCCCTCGTATCAGGAGGATGAGATGAGGGATGTTATAAGGGTTGATGGTTATATGAGGGAGGTTCTCGGTGTTGGTATTGGGGATATAGTAACCATATCTAAGGCTCAGAGCGTCTCCCCGGGCGAGAGGGTAGTTCTAGCTCCTACTGAGGATTTTATACCCCATGACTATACTGGATATATAGCCGAGCATATTAGGAGCGAGATGCTCAACAAGCCCCTTGCAAGGGGAGAGGTTATCCTTGTGCCGATATATGCTGGGGCTCTCAGGCTTGCCGTGATCTCCACATCCCCATCTACAGCTATATATATAACCGAGAGGACAGAGATCATTATAAAGCCAGAGCCTGTTAAGGAGATCGCAGAGAGGATCCCGAGGGTTACTTGGGAAGATATAGGGGACCTCGAGGAGGCTAAGGCAAGGCTTAGGGAAATAGTTGAGCTCCCAATGAGACATCCAGAAATATTCAGGCACCTAGGTATAGAGCCTCCCAAGGGTGTTCTCCTCTACGGCCCTCCTGGTGTTGGTAAAACTCTATTAGCCAAGGCGCTGGCTAACGAGGTTGGCGCCTACTTCATAGCTATAAATGGTCCCGAGATTATGAGCAAGTTCTATGGTGAGAGTGAGCAGAGGCTTAGGGAGATCTTTGAGGAGGCCCGCAAGAATGCTCCAGCAATTATATTTATAGACGAGATAGACGCCATAGCCCCCAAGAGGGAGGAGGTTGTTGGCGAGGTTGAGAAAAGGGTTGTTGCACAGCTACTAACCCTAATGGATGGCCTTACAGAGAGAGGAAGGGTTGTTGTTATTGGTGCTACTAATAGGCCTGATGCTCTGGATCCTGCTCTTAGGAGGCCTGGCAGGTTTGACAGGGAGATCGAGATACCTCCTCCAGATAGGAAGGCTAGGAGGGAGATCCTTACTGTCCATACTAGGAATGTACCTCTAGATGATGATGTGAATCTGGATAAGATTGCTGAAATGACCCACGGCTATACTGGGGCTGATATAGCTGCTCTTGTTAAGGAGGCTGCTATGAATGCCCTCAGGAGGTTTCTCTCGGAGAAGAATATCGATCTATCTAAGCCTATACCTTCAGAAGTGTTGAGAACCCTTAAGGTTAATATGGGGGACTTCATTCAGGCTATGAACATGGTTCACCCATCTCTATTGAGGGAGGTCTTTGTAGAGGTTCCAGAGGTTAGGTGGAGCGATATAGGAGGTCTAGATGATGTGAAGCAGCAACTTAGAGAGGCCGTTGAATGGCCCCTCAGGCACCAGGATATATTTGAGAAGATGGGTATAAGACCCCCCAAGGGTATTCTGCTCTATGGCCCACCCGGTGTTGGTAAAACCCTGCTTGCTAAGGCTGCAGCTACCGAGAGCGGTGCTAACTTCATAGCTGTTAACGGCCCCGAGATCCTGAGCAAGTGGGTTGGCGAAAGCGAGAGGGCTATTAGGGAGATCTTTAGGAAGGCTAGAACAGTTGCCCCAGCAATTATATTCCTCGACGAGATAGACTCGATAGCCCCCGCGAGGGGCTCTAGAACAGATTCTGGGGTTACTGATAGGATTGTAAACCAGCTCCTAACAGAGATGGATGGAATAAAACCCCTAAGGGGTGTTGTGGTCATAGCAGCAACCAATAGGCCTGACCTCATAGACCCAGCCCTTCTAAGGCCTGGCAGGTTTGATAGGGTTATAAAGGTTCCGCCCCCCGATAGGAGGGCTAGGCTGGAGATCCTGAGGATACATACAAGAAGGGTTCCACTAGCACCAGATGTAGATCTAGAGAAGCTCGCAGACATGACAAACGGCTACACAGGAGCAGATCTCGAGGCCCTAGTGAGGGAGGCTGTCATGCTAGCCCTAAGAGAGAAGCTGGAGGCTAGAGAGGTTATCATGAAATACTTCCTAGAAGCTCTGAAGATTGTGAAGCCATCCCTCAGCGAGGATATAATGGAGAAGTACCAGAATATAGAGAAGACCCTAAGAAGCCTATTCATATAGATCATCTTTTATATGCTACAAAGCAGACAAAGCCATGGGCCCCAGTATCTGGCCCCGGATCCTCGTGCCTCGGCTCGTCCTGGGGGCCGTAGCCCAGGATCCCTAGGGTCTCTGAGAGCTCCAGGCCAGAGGATCTTATGAGATCCATGGCATCCCTTCTACTAATGAATCTAGCAATGGAGTAGAAGGGAGAATCCCTCTTAGCCTCATAAAAAGCACCCCAGCTCGAATCCCTAGGGATTATGCATAGAACAAGCTTCCCACCCTCTCTCAAGAGCATAGAGCTCCTTCTAAGAAAAGCACCAGGCGATTCGACGAAACATATGGTCACAACTATGATCACGGTGCCAAACCCGCCATATCTCAATGGTGGGTACTCCCCGTAACCCTGGATCGATTCCACACCCCTCCTCCTAGAGAGCCTGAGCATCTCAACTGAAGGATCCAGATTCAGGCACCCAAGTCTCGAAGCAAAATACCCCGTGCCCCCGCCTATCTCAACACAGGGCTGAGAAAGCGGGTAGGAGGCCCTCATAACAAGCCTAAGCTCATTATCAGCGGTGATCCTGTTCCTCTCATACCAGCTATCATACCTACTAGCAAACATATTAAAAACCTCAACAGAGATAGGCTGAGACATAGCAATCATATATATTAAATAATATAAGGCATATTTATAACTGAGAGCTTCACCCTTTAGGACAGGTAGGAGGTCAGTATTTGCAAACAAACCCCCAGGCTGGGGGATAGATTGTTTAGACTTATAAGAAGTAGATCTGGGCTGCGAAATATGAACTGGGGGATCATATATTAAGCGTGTAGGCTATATTGAATAAAACCCCTGCTAGAAAAAACCTAGATGGGGTCTAGCATCTTTAGGCCTTTTAAGAAATTTGCTAAAAGTAAGTACTCACAACTCTGAATGTTTCTAAAACTCCTAGGAATCATTCAAGAATAAAGTAATCCATCATTGTTGACCCCCATTCCCAGCACCCATAGGCAATGTCTAGAGAGATATAAATAGTAGTGATAGAATAGGATAAGCTGATCCACACACTAAACCAAAAGCCATATAACCCCAAAGTATCTATAATAGCCGAAGAACAAGAAAATTAATCAAGCCATTGTCTAGAGCAAGCGGTTAGATACCTAGGTATGCTTTTTTAATATCTAGATCCTCGGCTAGCTCTGCAGGTATACCTGTTTTTATTATCCTTCCAAGTTCCATCACATATATATGATCCGATATCTCGAAGGCCTTAGCTGCATTCTGCTCGGCGAGTAGTATTGTTATTTTCTCACTATCCCTTAGCGTTTTGATTTGGTTGAAGAGCGCATCTATGATCTTTGGGGCTAGGCCGAGGCTAGGCTCGTCGAGCATCAATATCTTAGGCTCCGCCATGAGAGCCCTTGCAATTGCTAGCATCTGCTGCTCACCACCACTAAGGGTTCCAGCCTTCTGTTTCAGCCTCTCTCTAAGTATGGGGAATATTTCTAAGACTCTCTCCAGGTTATCCTTAAACCTCTCTCTAGCCCTCCTAGTATAGGCACCTAGCCTGAGGTTCTCATACACTGTTAGATATGGGAAGAGCCTTCTTCCCTCTGGAACATGTATTATTCCCTTCTCAACAATTCTATGTGGCTCAAGCCCCACTATGTTCTCCCCATCGAGCTCTATGGCGCCTCTTGCAGGTTTGGCGAGCCCGGATATTGTTCTAAGAAGGGTTGTTTTTCCAGACCCGTTTGGCCCTATAAGTGCTGTTATAGATCCTGCATTCACCTCTATGCTCACACCTCTCAGGATCTGTATTTTTCCATAGAATACATCAACGGATCTAACTATAAGTCCTGTGATAGATACCATCCTATCCAGCCCCCATGTGTGATCTACCTAGGTATGCCTCGATAACCCTCGGATCTCTTGAGATCTCCTCCGGGGTTCCCTCAGCTATTATGCTTCCATAGTTTATCACAACTATTCTCTCCGAAATCCTCATCACGGCCCTCATAACGTGCTCGACCATCATGATGGTTATCCCCCTTCTATGGATTTTTCCCAGGAGATCTATGGATCTATCGATCTCGGATGGTGATAGACCTGCAAGAACCTCATCCAGGAGCAGAAGTTTTGGTTCACCAACTATCGCTCGAGCGAGCTCGAGTCTCCTCTTCTCAGCAGCATTGAGTTCCCTTGCTAGAAGATCCTTCTTATCCTCAAGATCAACTATTTTTAGAGTCTCCTCAGCCTTCTCCCTAGCCTTCCCAACACTGCCACACCTTGGGAGGGCATATATTATTAAGTTATCTAGCACCGATAGATTCTCTAGGGGTCTCATAATCTGGAAGGTCCTAGCTATGCCCATCCTAGCGATCCTATGGGGTGGGAGCCCTGTTATATCGATCCCTCTATATACCATCCTACCCTCATCAGGCTTTATAAAGCCTGTTATTATGTTGAAGAGAGTGGTTTTCCCAGATCCATTTGGCCCTATTATTCCAAGAAACTCGCCCTCATTTACTTCCAGGCTAACCCTGTTTAGAGCGATAACGCCCCCAAATCTCTTGCTCACATTCTCAACCCTTAATATAGCGCCCACTATGTCTCACCATAAGGCCAATGCTCTGTACCTCAGGGGGGAGACCCTATCTTTTTATTACATTCTGCCATATATTTCTGGAAATATGTGTAGGGGTTCGGGTTTCATTGGGCTTGATATCTTTGATCAAGCCCTCCTCCCTTGGCTTCACTGCCCTCAGGATCCCTTTTCATCGGGATCCATATCCTCAA
>Ga0101942_100233_pt1 | contig 31586 bp, 32 predicted proteins | sample DewCreD2012metaG_4_FD_75243 | JGI IMG/M metagenome (GOLD analysis project Ga0101942, IMG submission 75243) | Hot spring sediment bacterial and archeal communities from British Columbia, Canada, to study Microbial Dark Matter (Phase II) - Dewar... ...
ATATAAAATCGAACGATTATATAATAAAATATATAGGTGTAGATGAAGATATATAGACAAAGAATGGGATGACAATGAGGGGTCTATCTAGAATCTATATATATGTTATAATCTCAGTAGTTATTATAGCTGTAGCAGGCGGCATTCTAGCCCTGTACCTCTACCAAAGCAGGGCACCGGCGGGGAGTATAAAGATAGGCTTTCTAGGCCCTCTCCAAACAGAGTATGGAGATGCGGGGCTAAAGGCTGTTAGGCTGGCTGTAGATGAGATCAACAGGGCTGGGGGTGTTATGGGCAGACTTGTTGAGATCGTTACATATGATGATGGTAACAACCCAGCTCAGGGGGTTACTGGCTTTAGAAAGCTTGTGGAGGAAGATAAGGTCGTAGCCGTATTTGGTATCCACGCTAGCCCTGTGGGTCTAGCTATACTCCCTATAATGGAGAAATACAAAATCCCGGTGTTTGCCATGGGGTCTGTGTCCGACTCACTTGATATAAATGTGAGCACGAATCCTGGGTATAAGTATTGGTTTAGATTCAACATAAATGCATCTATGCATGGGCTCATGATATATTACCCAGCGAAGGCTATAGCAACCCAGCTTGGTTTAAAGAAGTTCGGGCTATTATATGATAACCACTTATGGACAGCGCCTGTGGTTGATATAGTCAAAAGGGCTATTAGGAGCGATGGCTTCGAGCTAGTGTATGAGGGAACTATAGATATTGGTAAGACAACAAGCTTTGTGCCCCACCTAACGAGGGCTAGGGATAGCGGTGCCGAGATCCTCCTTGTTTGGAACGCATATGGAGATGCTAAGTTTCTTCAGAGAGACTATGACGACCTAAAGCCCCCATTTGTTCTAATTCAATTCGATGGAGTTGGTATGAGACCTGAGCAGTGGAACATAACTGGAGGTAAGATATCATACCAGGTCTTCGGGTTCTTCGTCTATGGTAGAGGATCTGCCGTTGATCCGAAGCTCAGGGCTTTCTATGATGCGTTTAAGCAGAAATACGGCCATGATCCTCTATTCTATGCTCCATTCATATACGATGCCGTCTATGCTTGGAAGAAGGCTGTTGAAACTTCAAGAAGCTTTGACGGGGATTCTGTTGCAGACTATCTGGAGAGGAATGGCTATGACGGAATATGCGGTAGATGGAGATTCACCAGAGGACATGCACCCCTATATGGTGAGGACTATATAAGCACAATGGCTCTCCAATGGCTCCCGGGAGGCAGGCTGGTAGTGATATGGCCATCTAAGGCTGCTGAGCAGCAGTTCCAGCCCCCACCATGGCTTAAGAGGTAGCCTTTGGAGGGTGTGGATTGATAGAGATCTTTTTATTCTCTATCATAACAGGCTTGGTTTATATGCTAATGGCCACAGGTTTTAACATTGTTCTGGGCGTCTCTAAGATGGTTAACCTAGCCTATGGAGCCCAGATCATTATAACAGCCTATATTATGAGCACTCTCCTAGATATTCTCCCAATGCCCCTAGCAATCATATCCTCAATAGCCCTATCCCTGGCTATAGGTGGTGCTATATGGCAATCCTTATGGATCTTTAGGAGAGATCTTATACTATCCATAGTAGTCTCAATAGCAATAGCCCTCTTCATCGAGGGGGTTATTCTGAAGATATATGGTGCAAGGCTTCTATCAATAACAATAGCTGGGGGAGAGGTTCTGGGCATATCATCCCAGTGGTTTCTAGCAGCAGTAGCCTCTATAGCTTCTATGGCTCTATTCTACATCATCATGACATACACAATGCTTGGGAAGAGGATGGCAGCTGTGGCTGAGAACGAGGATCTAGCAAGATACATGGGGATCAATGTTAGGCTTACCAGTATGGCTTCCTTCCTAATAGCCACGCTATTCGCATCGATAGCCTCTATAGCAATCACACCACTATATGCAATATACCCCCACATTGGCTGGTACTACCTAACAATAGTGTTGGCGGTAGTAGTCATAGGGGGGCTAGGAAGCATAGCTGGCTCGCTTGCATCATCAATGATACTCTCCCTTACCCAAAGCGTTGCTGCATACTATATTGGATCTCCAGCAAAGGATCTAATACCCCTTGCGATACTAATCTCAGTTCTGGTAGCAAAACCAGAGGGGATCTTTGGAAGGGGTGTTAGGTGGGCTTGAAGAGCAACCCTTATTGGGATCTCTATATACTGGCCCCACCTCTGGCTGTGATGATAATAACTCCTCTTATAATAGGCTCGATATATTTGCAGTCACTCATGATTCTATCATACCTATTCGGTGTTATTGTGGCGATCTATGATTTCTTCTATATTAGGAGTGGCTATATAAACCTCGGCTACACATATATGGTCGCATCAGCAGCCTTTGCAGTAGCAATAGCTATGAGGATTCATAGCATGTCTCTCTCAATACCAGCCTCTCTTCTGATATCGCTGGCAATGTGCTCGGCAATACTGATCCCGATGCTCAGGTTGAGGGGGCCCTTCTACTCTGTCGCAACACTCCTCTACCCCTTTGCACTAGCACCGATTGCTAGGCTCTTCCCAGATGTCTTTGGGGGAGATGCGGGGATCTATGTGAGACCTATTTTCAGCGATTTCACATCACTATATTATAGCTCCATAGCCTTAGGGGTTCTGACTTTTGCTGTAGTATCTATTATCATGAGTAGCCGAGTCGGGGTTATTCTAACAATGATCAGGGATGACGAGATTCTCGCTGAATCCTCTGGGGTTAGGGTTGATAGGATCAAGATATTATCCCATATTCTGGTGACTATCATGATCACTGCGATAATGTTCTTCTACACACAGGTTGTTGGTGCTGTTAGTGTTGAGCTTGCAGACCCAATACCTATCCTTATATATGCCCTCATGGCCACGGCTATATATAAGCCTGGATCCTCTGTCTACTCATTCATAGCTGGGATAGCCCTCTGGTGGCTTGACGGGCTTTTAAGGGCCTATCTATATGATCTAAGGCTTATAATAATATCTATTCTACTCATATCCATATACATCCTTAGGAGGGGATAGACAATGCTTGAGCTTAGATCTATTAGCAAGAGGTTTGGCGGCGTTGATGCCCTTATAGATGTCTCTATATCTATAAATAAGGATCTCGTGGGGATTGTTGGGCCAAATGGTAGTGGGAAGACAACCCTTTTCAATATAATCTCGGGGCATGTTAGGCAGGATAGAGGTGAAGTCTTCTTCATGGGTAGGGAGATAAGCAGGCTATCTATTGGTGAGAGGGTTAGGATCGGTATTCTGAGAACATTCCAGATGCCGAAGGTGTTCTGGAGCCTCTCTGTCTGGGATAACATAGCCCCCCTGGCCAGGGATAGAGTTTATGCTGTGGAGGCTATGAAGAGACTGGATCTATGGAGTAAGAGGGATCTGAAGCCTAGGAGGCTAGCACTAAGCGATATTAGGAGGCTTGAGATCGCTAGATGTCTAGTCCTAAGTCCAAGGATCCTACTTCTGGACGAGCCCCTAGCAGGGCTATCTCACGAAGAGGCCGAGGATCTTGGGAGCCTTATTTCAGAGATACACAGGGATCTAGGAATACCCGTTGCTGTTATAGAGCATAAGCTGGGTCATCTATCTAGAATAGCGAGGAGGGTTGTTGCTATGAATGCTGGAAGGATAGTTATAGATGCTCCAACAGATGAGGCGATGGCCAGGGTTAGGGAGATGCTTCTAGGCCTGTGAGTATGGTGATCCCATGGGGGAGAGGTATCTAGAGGTCAGGAATCTCAAGTGCTCATATGGAGACATGGTGGCTGTTGAGAGAGCTAGCCTCTATGTTGATAGGGGCGAGATAGCTGTTATCCTAGGCCCCAACGGTGCTGGTAAGACAACTCTTTTAAAGGCTATCGCAGGGATCCTGATCCCGGTCTCAGGATCTATAGTGTTTAGTGGCATAGATATAACTAGGAGAGGGCTTTATGAGAGGATATCCATGGGGATAAGATATATACCAGATAGAGACTCTGCATTCAGAACCCTAACCGTCGAGGATAACCTAAAGCTTGTTAGAAGGAACTATGATATATCCCCATTCCCAATACTAGAGAAGAAGCTGAGAACAAGGGCAGGAAACCTGAGCGGGGGAGAGTTCAAGATCCTAACGCTGGCGATGGCATATAACTCAGGAGCAAGCCTTCTACTAATAGACGAGCCATCATCAGGCCTATTCCAGAAGGTCAAAATTGATGTAGCTGATATATTGAAGAACATGAGGAGAAGAGGGATAACAATGGTTATAGCTGAGCAGGATGCTGAGATGGCTAAAGAGCTTGGTAATAGGATCTATCAGATGGAGTCGGGGATATTGGTGTAGGGATAAATTTCTGCGAGCTTGTTATATAGGTATATTTATAACCCTAGGAGATCTGGTTTTCAGATGTGATGAGACCCGGCAAAACGGATCTGTGAAGATCTATTCATGCACTGATATATCTAGATCGAGTTGAACATCCTTATAAGCTCTCTGAACTCTCCTATATTTCTCACTATCCTCCCTATCCTTAGGCCCATATATTTTCTCAGATCTGCCGCCATGAACCTTCTATCGCCGAGCACCACTAGGGCTATGTCATCCTCGCTCCTAACTGCTCTACCTATTGCTTGCATGGCCCTTATCGAGGCGCTCATATTATACACATAATCCCAGACCTCTTTCTCAGATGCCTTTCTCCTCATTGTTCTCATAATCTCATCCATATAGTCATCTCTCTGTGGATAGGGGACTCCTGCTATGAATACACATCTAATAAGGGATCTTCCACTCTCCGTTATCTCTATCCCCTCCGAGAGTTTTCCACCAGCTACTGCGTGCACTAAGCTGTTTTTCTCTATACCTCCTAGAAGATCCTCTATAGTTGTCCTCCTATTCTCAACATATCCTCTTCCGCCTAGCTTCTCAACAACCTTTAGCATGAACCTATAGCTGGGGTATATTATGAGCTTCACACCATCTAGATGGTTATCGATCTCATCTATATATCTAGCATAGAGGCTATACATAGGATCCGCCCTCTCGCTATATCTAGATGTGAGCTCGCTCGCTAGAACCACGGCCATGTTCTTATAGGGCGACCATGCCCCCAGCTCTAGGGCATCTATATATGAGGGCTCCTTCACACCAAGGATTCTTTCGACGTAGTCTAGGCTAGGCGGTGTGCCCGACATTAGCAGGGAGAATCTATAGACACCAAGTGCCTCGGATATCACGCTATGATCAACAGCAGAGATCTTTAGCCACGCACTCTGTGGATCTATATATGCGAATGCCTCAAACCTGCTATCCTCGAGCATAGCTATTGATAGAGCTACCTTAGCTAGAGAGATCCTCTTAGAGGCAGCCCTGCCAACATCGCCCCCAGATAGGATTCTCCCCATAGCTCTTCTCTTGACCTCGAGGGCTGTCTCTATAATATGATCTATGGCTTCACTATCAAGCCCCAGCTCTGACCTATCTATCTTCCTCAGCCTCTCATCCCTAGCCTTATTCTCAGTTATTCTTGCTATCCTATCCAGAAGATCCTCTAGATAGGGGTCTCCGCCTAGGTATTCCCTAACCTCGTTTATAGAGATTCTGATCCTCGAGATACTGATCTCTGAGGAGAAGATCGCTGAGGGGTCTGTTAGCATGTGAGCCTCATCAATAATGGCAGAGTAGCTGCTGGGCTCATCCTCAAACACTGTTGAGAAGAGATCCCTTGAGAACACATATGGATAGGTTGCAACAACATATTCAGAACCCCTAGCAAGCCTCGCTAGGGAGAAGAAGGGGCATGCACCAAGATCCCTTGATATCCTTCTAACAGCGTCAACATGGTTCTCAGCTCTCTCGAGGATATCCTCAACATCGCTTTCATCTATAGACTGTGCTCTTGTGTAATAGGTGCAAAGCCCCATATCCCTTAGGATCTGGCAGTTAAGCCAGAAGTCCTCGGGATCTATAGATCGCCCCATAAGGAGGGGGCACATAACATGGGCAGAGTGGATGAAGCTGAACCTAACACCCCTAACCCTCTCGGAGAGCTTCTTGAGATCTCTAAGAACAGGGGTTATCTCATTCCTAGTCCTCACAGAATGTATTGCCGGGCTTATCATCTTCCCAGTAGAGATCCCTATAGCTGTCTTGCCAAACCCTGTTGGGGCTCTTAGAATGACTAGACCATGAGATCTAGACTCGATCCTTATCCTCTCAATAACCTCCCTCTGACCGGGTCTGAAGCTAGGGTAGGGGAAGAACTCCTCAGCCACCAACATCCCTAGCCCCTATCATGAATAGCCTATAGAGCCTCGTCCTGGTTATGTGCCCTATAACCGCCACAGCCCCGAAGGAAGCTACTAGTGCGAAAACCACAGAAGAGACTGGGATCAAGGGCTCCAATCCCGGTAGCCTGGATGCTAGCAGATATACCCCACCAGATATCATTAATATCTCAACAGCTACTATGGCCCTTATAATTATAATATATATACCAAGCCCTCCTACCCTAGCCCCAGAAGATCTCACACCCCATAGGTAACCCTGGTATAGATTTCTACACCTCCTTAAGTGCTGGGATCCATATATGGATATAACCCCTGCAATAATAGACAGAACCTGGGAGAGCTGTGGAAACAATACCAATAGAATAGATATTACCAGCATAGAAGCAAGGATAGCCATCCCTTCAAGAACCCTATAAGGGGTTGTCCCCTCGGAGAGCATTTTCACAATGCCAGCCACTGTTCTGAGTATCAAGTACACAGCTTCTCCCTAGGTATTAATTCCAGTCGTTTTATATAAATCCGTGGTCATACCCATGGGTTCCACCTTACCTAGGGTTCAAGAGCTATCACCATGGTTTTATAGGCTTGGAGCACAATTGCATATGGCTCTTATATACTTTAAAACCCAAGATGACTCAAAGTGTCGTCCCCTCTACAGGGTTTTTATCAAGATCCTCAGGTGATGCGCCATAGTTTTTTACGGATCTAATAACAGCTGAGTGGGGGTGCTAAGAATAATAATAATAAATAGATATTAAAAGTAACATGATAGCCAAGCTAACTGGTACAGGTAACCATAAGCTCATAGGGCTATTGGTTTGGATGGTGATTTAGATTGTTATATTTTCCCCTGGCTAGATATATCTGTGGGAGTATGGAGGAGCTTATCATCAGATGGTGGGGTCATGCATGCTTTGAGCTCGTATACGGCGGTGTCTCTCTAACGATAGATCCTCATGATGGGGAGTCTATAGGGCTTAAAAAGCCTGGTGCTAGGTCTGAGTATGTTATAATGAGTCATGATCACTTCGACCACAACTCCTATAGGTCTGTGATCAAGGAGGGTGGAAGGTGGCTCTCGATGGCTATTGGGGTAAACAGCCTTGGGCCGTATAGGGTTGAGGGTATAGAGACTTTCCATGATAAGGAGAGGGGCAGGAGAAGGGGTAGGAATGTTGCTTATGTTGTTGAAGCGCCCAATGGTGTTAGGGTGCTCCATACAGGAGATCTTGGTCACCTGCTTGGTGAGGATCATGTTAAAAGGTTGGGGAGGATCCATATATCGATGCTCCCAGTTGGGGGTACATTCACTATAGATCATCGGGAGGCCCTGGAGATCTTTAGGAGTCTTAACACACAGGCCATGATACCCATGCACTACTGGGTTAGGGGAGTTAACCTGCCCCTGGAGCCTATTGATAGGCTTATAGAAAGGGCTAGGGGCTCCTATGAGATCTACATGGTTGATGGTAACGAGATAAGAGCATCGCTCAGGAGAGACGCTCTTGCTATCTCATCCCAACACCTATGTGTCGAGATCAATAGTAATAGATCTATGAAGAACTGCGGGGTCGAGATAGCTGGTGATAGAAAGATAGTTATTCTCAAGATAGGGTAGCCAGGATGCCTGTGGGTAAGAGGGAGCTGGCATCATACCTACTCCTTCTAAGCCTTGAGAGGGAGGAGGTGAGCTTAGAAGAGGCTAGAGAGGTTCTTAGCATAATCCTCCCGAGAAAGGCTATTAGAAGCGTCCTAAGGATCCTGGCCAAGTCGGGTTTTATAGAACTCTTAGGGGCTAGGGTTAGGGTGAAACAACCTAGAGAGGCTCTCGAGAGCTATCTTACTAACTATATAAGGGCTAGGATTGAGAGGAGCCTTAGATCTAGGAATATACAGTTTAGCGTTAAGATATCTAGTAATGGAAAGCATCAGATAGAGATCAAGGATCCCAGAGCTACCAGCTATAAGGGTCTCAGGCTTGGTTTCTTAGAGATAATAGGCAGAGATCCTGAGGAGAGCACTCAAAAAACTAGGGGTTAAGTGCCCTATGGTGAGAATCTATGGAAATCTATGTATAAGGGTTTTAGAGAAATACTAGGTGGTGGATAAGATGGGCGAGAGGTTAGAGGGTGAGAGCGAGCCTCTGAGGATCGTTTTCGAGGGTGTTGCAAAGATTGGGGAGGTTATGAGTACATTTAAGAATGTAACCCTAAGGCCTGAGGATTTCTCGAGCCCCGTTGCTCTCCAGATGGCTCTTACAAGGATCTATGATACTATTCTCAAAAGTCTCACAGAGACCCCTAGGAAGGCATATGTTGCTGAGATAAGGTTCACAGACTCCATGGGCAATACTGTTGTTTTCGCAGCAGATCTAGGCGAGTCTCCTCCACCTCTTCCGGGTACAAGGGTTAAGGCTAGGATAGTGGTTGAGCTTTTGGAGGATAGGGCTGAATAGCTTTCCATTCATCTATATCTCAGGTCATGTGCTAATTGTTAAAAGGGTCCTATCTATAAGAATATAGAGCTGACATGGTTTGTCAGCCATATTGAGGAAAATACTGGAGGCATCGTCAAGTGTATTGATCGAGAAGGAGGGGGAGATAAGACTTATAATAGCCTCCCTACTCGCTAGAGGGCATGTACTATTAGAAGGGGTACCAGGTGTTGCTAAAACTCTCACAGCTAAGGTTATATCGAGACTAACCGGGCTGGGTTTCAAGAGGATCCAGATGACTCCAGATCTACTCCCAAGCGATATAATAGGGGGCTATGTCTATGACCAGAGAACCGGTTCTTTTATCCTTAGGAGGGGCCCTATATTCACAAACATACTCCTAGTTGATGAGATAAACAGAGCTTCTCCAAGGACTCAGAGTGCTCTTCTAGAGGCTATGCAGGAGAGGCAGGTTACTATAGAGGGTGATACATACCGCTTAGAGGAGCCCTTCATGGTTATAGCTACTCAGAATCCTGTGGAGTCTGAGGGCATATTCCCTCTTCCAGATTCTCAGCTTGACAGGTTTCTTGTTAAGATAGAGAGTAGCTATCCTAGCACGAAGGGTTTTATAGAGATTATAAAGAGGATAGAGTATATTGAGGAGACATTCGAGGATCTAAAGCCTGTGCTATCAAGAGAGGAGATCATTTTAGCATCTAAAGAGGCTTCGAGGGTAGAGATCGATGATTCTATATATGGGTATATAGCAAAAATCGTAGAGGCTACTAGAAGCCATAAGATGCTAAAAATAGGGGCCTCCCCAAGGGCTGGGATCGCGCTTGCGAGACTTGCAAAGGCCTGGGCATACTTAGATGGGAGGAAGTATGTTATCCCAGACGATGTTAAGGCTGTTGCGATCCCTGTGCTAAGGCATAGGATGGTGTTCAAGCCAGAATACGAGATCGAGAATCCAGACCCTGTAGCAGTTATAAGGGAGATCATTGGGAGTATAGAGGTGCCCAGACCTTGAGGGTATCCATGTCCATGTTAAGAGTATTTATACTAGCTCTGCTATTAATTCCAGGCGCTATTGTTAAGGGACAGAATATTGATCAGGGTTCTAATTATAATGTGAGCGTCTATCTGGGGATGCACACTATAAACTTCACACAGATCCTCTCACAGGGGTTTCAAGGGCTTAGCAAAGGGCCCGGAAGCGTTGGGATCAATGCAACAAGGGTTCTAGAGGCTATAAAGAACATAACCATGGGGTGCGATACCTTATCCTGCTTAGCTGGGAATAGGAGTGCCAGGTCTAGTATAGAGCAGAGTGTGAAGGAGCTCGAGAGATCGGGGTATTTGGATCCTGCTCTAGCCGATGAGATCATGTCGAGCATAAACCAAGCCTATCTAAGCGATGAAGCTCTAAAAAGACTCCTGAGCAATCCAGAGCTTGCGGGGCTTTTATCTAACATATCATCCCAAGGATCTAGCGCCAATGTGCTGGGCATTCTCGACAGCCTCTTCAGAGGGGGAAGGATCTCTCTTAGCGAGTATATAGCTGCTTTAGAGCTCCTCAAGAGATTCTCACTAAGGCAGGGGCTTGAGAGCGAGGCTCTTGCCATTGATAGAATGCAGATCGAGATAATAAGACAGCTAGTGCTATCAGGAACAGCTGAGGGTTTCGTTAGAAGCCTTACAAACATGCTCCTCTCATCAAACAACCAGGGTCAGGCTTTCCAACAGCAGGAGGTTAGAGAGGGTGGTAGGAATATCCCTCTAACAATCCCAGGCTACTATGGCTATGTTACAGGCATATATATGGGGCATGAGGCGTCCTTGATATTAATAGCTCTGCTTGTCTCATCAGCCATGGTAGCCCTAGTCATTGCTGGGCCTTTGAGGAGGTTCTTCAGATCCCCCGGCCTTGGGGTTTACAGAAGATCTAGAGATTTAGGGGCTTCTGAGAAGATGGAGGGAGTTATAGCTATATACTGGGCTGCTGTTAGTATTCTATCCAAGAGATCCCCGAGATATGTTAGTGAGACCCATAGGGAGTATTTGGAGAGGGTTAGGAAGATTCTAGAGAATTCGGAGCCTTTTGAGGATCTAACGTATATCTATGAGAAGGTTAGGTTTGCTCACGAGCCTGAGGATAGATACTATGATAGAGCTGCTAGGGATTATAAGGAGCTGAGGGGTTCATGAAGGCCTTCAGGCTTGCTCTAGAGCTCATACCAAGGATCTCGGTTCTCCTGATCCTGACCCCGATATTGATCAACATAGGTAGCTATATAGCCTTGCTATATAGCCTACCAGCTATAGCTTCAAAAAGCCTTGACCTGGCTTCCCGCCCAATATTGATCATGGTATCCATAATAACGGGGGTGGCTGCTCTCATAAACCCCTCGCCGTCTCTCTATGCTCTCCTCATATTCTTCATAGCTCTCTCAGACCCCAGGATCCTTGTTTCTATAGGCATATCAACAGCGATTTTCGCCCTAGCTGCTATACTAATGGCCGACAGTGTTAGGGGTTTGGAGAGGCTCTCTGGGAGCTCCTATGTATCTATAGAGTCTAGAGCTAGATCCTCTATTTTGGGTTTCTCAATAGCAATAGCCCTCCTAGTAGGGATCCCGCTTCTCGTCTCACTATATATAGCATCATTCATATCTGCATACAAGATCCAGAGCACGAGCCCCTATCTAGCCCCCATAGCTTCTTTTCTAAGCACAAACCCGGCAGGCTCTATCATTATGGCATCTATTTTGCTAGCTGTCTTCTACATAATAGCGAGACTCGCTCTCGATGTTATAGTGCTATACATAGCTCCAAGCCCTAGGGTTGCTATAGCGGATCTCTCCAGCGCTGCAAAGATCTCCTGGGTAAGGCCTCCCCTAGGCTTTCTAAGGGGCTTCATACTCTCATCAATAGTCTCCCCACCTCTATACTATATCCTCAGAGAGATTCTTGCTGGTCTGGGCATAATGGTGCTAGACAGCTCTTGGGAGGTGTATGGCAGGATAATCTCTGGAGCGATCGGTCTTGCTATATTCATAGCTGTATGGTCTCTCCTCTCGAGGGGTTTTTTCAGTGAGGAGAGGGATCCCAGCCTGAGAGGCTCTATATACCTGTCGGTATTTATAATGGTAGTATATGTGGCTTCCCTCTACATATCATCGAGATCCTCAGCAGGTTTCGACGGACTCCTAAGCCCCATAGCTGAGTATTACAGGGATATATGGGTTGTGCTAGAGCTTATTATAAGGGCTATCGGTGCATCGCCATGAGCTCTAAGAAGGCGAGGGATGTCCAGAGGATCCCTGAGGTTCTTGTTAGTGGTGCTGCCCTTACATCCCTAGTGCTCATAGGGCTTCTAGCGATCTTGGAGCTAGGCCCTCCACAGATCATGATCTACACTGGGGCTACTCCTTTCAACACAGGGCTTTTAGGAGCTAGCGATCTCTATGCAGAGACGAAGGCTCTATATCCAAGGACTATTGTTGTCACAAGCTGGAGCAGGGCTTATAACATGATCACAGGCTGCTCCACAGCTGTGCTTGTTGTTATATCGCCAGAGATTCCTTATACGACTAGCGATGCAGCCTCCATATGGGATGCACTATCCCAGTGCCAGAGACGGGGCTTTATAGTTGCTGATGAGAGCGGGAATGCCAACACCCTTCTATACTTTATAGGCTCCTATGTTAGGGTTGACGCTACAAGGGTTCTTGATACCCAGACAAGGCTTCCATACCCTATTGCTGTTTTCAACACATCCTGGGGCTATGGTGGCGAGCTTGTTCTCGATATAGCTTCCAGTCTCTCTATACTTGGGGGATCCGATCACGAGGTTATGCTCTCAGGTGTAGTGCCCTCAGGATATATAACAAACCAGAGCGGATCTGTATCCGAGAGGATATACCTAGATGTTGCTATAGCCTATGAGGAGAGGTTTGGAAACACATCTGTCTTTGTGGTTGGCGATGGCTCAATATTTCTAAACCAGGTTCTCAGGAGCCAGTATAGGGATAGATATCTATCCCTATACAAAGGTATTCTGGATCACATGTGTGGCATGAATACGGAATGCCTAGTGATTTTTGATGGATCTAGATATATAGGTGGAGACCCTGTATCAATAATAGCGAGGGGTGTTAACCCATCCCTCCTGGTGACGCCTGAGTTTATAGCTGCAGCAATAGCTAGAATAATACACCCGGCAACATGGCTACCGCCAGCTGTGTCGTGGGCTGATAGCCTTATATCAAGGCTGGTATCTATATCAAACCTATCGAGGGTTCTTGTTATAAGCACATCGGTGCTCATAGTATCCCTGGTTCTCCTCTCGAGAGCCCCGCCTAGGAGGAGTGATTCTCTTATAGATGTTGATAGGGATGTTAGCAATATGGTTGCTATAGGAAGGGTCGATAGATCTGTGGGGGTTGGGCGAAGGGTTTTCATAGAGCTATATAGATCTATAGATGAGACCATATATAGAGAAGCCGGTGTTAGGCTCGGCGATAGTGGATGTGCTGAGAAGCTTGTTGATAGAGGTGTTGATATTGATCTTGCTAGGGAGTTCTGCACCTACATGAATAGAATGGCTAGAAGAGCAATGCTTAGATCTATATATCCACCCATAGTAAGGTGGGGCAGGGCTATTGAGAGGGCTTTAGAGCTCTATAGCAGGATCAGGTGATCCTCTCTAAAACCTAGATCGTTATTATTCTCCTAGCCCTTGTGAGTACCCTATAACCAGAACCAGTTACTAGCACTAGTTCCTCAAGCCTAGCACCAATCTTCCCAGGTATGTAGATGCCTGGCTCTATTGTTATCACGCTACCCTTCTCCAGAACATCCCTGGAAGAGCTCGAGAGTAGAGGTGGCTCGTGAACCTCTACACCGACTCCATGACCTGTTGCATGTATATAGTATCTCCCAAGCCCTCTCTCACTAAGTGTTTTTCTGGCAACCTCATCGATCTCTGAAGCCCTAACCCCCGGGGCTACCCTCTCCAGAGATCTATTTAGGGCTTCCTCAACAGCCTCCAATATAGCTATACCCTGGGAACCGGGGTTCCCTACTGCCAGCATCCTGGTCATATCAGATGCATAGCCCCTCCATATTGAGCCCATATCTATTACGACAAGATCCCCTCTCTGGATCCTCCTATCACCGGGCTCTGCATGGGGGTACGAGGCGTTGGGCCCTGATGCAACTATTGTTGGGAATGCATAGCCATCGGCTCCCTTTATTCTCATAACATGATCCAGTATCCCCGCAGCCTCCCTCTCAGCAGTATTCTCCCCAATAGATTTTAAAGCCTCTTCGAAGGCTTCTGAGGCTATGGATGCTGCCCTCTCTATAGCCTCCACCTCGGCCTCTGTCTTCACAGCCCTTATCCTGAATATATCTTCTGTTATATCTATGCATCTCCCCATGAGCATGTCTATAACCCTCTTGCTTGAGGCAGATAGATCGCATCCCAGAGGCTCTCTAGAGCCAAACTCCCTCATGAGTATCTCATCAACACCACCTGCTATGACTGGGAAATCCTCTGGAGGCTCTAAGGGGTATCTCTGATAGGCTATAACCTCAACACCCTCTAGCCTCTCGAGATGATCCCTAGCCCTTGTGTACTCCAGAACTGGAACATAGATCCTAACACCATCCCTCCTAACTATCGATATCGAGGAGAGCCCCTTACCAAGGAGCCATCTATTCATCGAATCACTAGCCAGTATAACCCCCCTGAGGGAGAGGCTCTCAACAATCCCTAGTAGCCTATCTATCTTCTCCCTAGTAGCCCTCCTAACAAGGGGATCCATAGGGGCACCCATATCTATTTAATAGAGCGTTATTAACTCAGCACCATAGATCCTGGGCTTCAGGGCACTACTGTGGATTAAGCACTGAGTCTCCTATCTCTCAAGGATCCCTAGATCTCTGAGACCGCCTACAAATAGCTCTACAGCTATCGCAGCTATTATAACCGCCATGAACTTCCCAAGCCCTCTGAGGGCTGTGGTGCCCATATACCTTAGGATCATATGAGAATACCTCAGCAGAGGATATGTAGCTAGGAGGGCTATATATGCTCCCAAGAGGGTTAGCAGGGAGCCATAGATGCGTGAATATATTATAAGGGTGCTCATAGTCCCGGGACCAACTATTAATGGTGTGGCTATCGGCACTATAGCGAAGTCCCCGCTAGCAACTCTCTCAGGCTTGTGACCCGAGATCAGCATATCTATAGCTATTGCCATGAGCATGATCCCTCCAGCTATCTTGAGAGAGGCTATGCTGACACCAAAGATCCTGAGGATATATTCGCCAGCTAGAGAGAATAGGGTTAGTAGGGTGAATATAGCTATAATAGCCCTGTTAATAACCCTCCTAACAAAGCCCTCCCTATCCCTCTCACTGCCCATCTGCTCTAGATAGGATGTTAGCGTTGGTATGGCTGCAACAGGATCCATTATCGCAAAGATAGATACAGCTATAGAGACTATGGCAGAGAGCTCAGGCTGCAAAGCCAACTCCATACCCAATATAGAGGAGCAAAAGAGCTTATGAGCAGATTATATTTAATAGAAGCACTTGACTATAGAGAGCTATCATGAGACCTCCTCATAAAAATAGGAAGCATCACCCCCTCAGGGCTGGGCTGTTTCGTATTTAATGTTCAGGGTTTAGGTTTATAAGCCTTGTTTTTATTATTGTTATTGGTGCCAGTTATTTCAGAGTTTTCAGAGAAGTTGCTGAGGCCCAAAGAGGTCTGCCAGAGGAGGCTCGTAGAAGGATTCAAGAAACAAGTTAAGGAGGTTGAGGAGAGTGCCTGAGTTAACGAGAACAATAAGACTAAGGTGAGCTAAATGGAGAGGGTGGTGAAGTTAAGGGTTAAGGTTGATTACAAAACTTACTCAGCACTTAAGGAGGTTGAGGAGGAGTACAGAGAGGTTCTGGAGGGGGCAATAGATTATGGGCTGTGGAACGAAACTACCTCCTTCACTGGGATTAAGGCGGAATTTATAAGGCTGAGAGGGAGAAGCATAAGGACTTACCCTCACACTACATCTACACCGCTTGTGAGGATGCGAGCGAGAGGCTGGATAGCTTTGAGAGGTTGAAGAAGGGAGGAAAGCTTACACCGATAAACCGTCGGTGAGGAAGGTCACTGTCCACCTAGACGATCACTTGTGGAAGTTCAGCCTTAGCAAAATCTCCATCTCCACAAAGAGGGGTGGGGTTTTCATTTCCCCAATCTTCCCTAAGATTTTCTGGGAATATTATAACAAGGGCTGGTTAATTGCGAGTGGGGCTAGGTTTAGACTGACGAAAGGTAACTTGGTAGAGTTCTACATAGTTTTTAAGAAGGATGATCCCAAACCTTATGAGCCTAAGGGTTTTATCCCAGTTGATCTCAATGAGAATTCTGTCTCCTTACTTATCAACAATAAACCCATATTGCTTGAAACTAACACGAAGAAAATTACTCTGGGCTATGAGTATAGGAGGAAGTCGATAACTACTGGCAGGTCAACTAAGGATAGGGATGTTAAGAGAAAGTTGAGGAAGTTGAGGGAAAAAGACAAAAAGGTTGATGTTAGGAGGAAGTTGGCTAAGTTAATCGTTTTGGAGGCTTACGAAAGTAGGAGTGCTATCATTTTAGAGGATTTGCCAAAGAGGGTTCCAGAGCACATGGTTAAGGACGTGAAGGATAAACAGCTTAGGTTGAGGATTTATAGATCAGCATTTTCCTCGATGAAGAACTTTATCATTGAGAAGGCTAGGGAGTTTGGTGTTCCAGTAGTGTTAGTTAACCCGGCTCACACTTCTACTATATGTCCAGTTCACGGGTTGAAGATCATTTACCAACCCGATGGGAGTAATGCCCCAAGGGTTGGTGTTTGTGAGAAAGGGAGAGAGAAATGGCATAGGGATGTAGTTGCCCTCTATAATTTGAGGAAAAGGGCTGGAGATGTGAGCCCCATGCCGTTGGGCTCGAAGGAGCCCCATGACCCACCTACCCTCAAGACTGGTAGGTGGCTGAGGGCTAAGTCCCTACACCCGATCATGAATGAACATAAAATGATTGAAATGAAAGTGTAGGGACAAACGGGAGGACAGCTGGGTGTAGCTGAATATTACTCCTTATAGTATAAATTATATGTGGTGCAACACATGCAGACTTTTCAGGAGTTATACTATGTTGCTCTAATGCTAGTGATCCTCGGCCTAGTTATCGTTATTATAGGGATAGCACTCTTCATGGGACCCCAGCTTGCATCATATGTTAGGAGTGCTAATATACCTGAGCCAATCAGGAGCATCCTTGTTGTTGGCACCAAGGTCGGATCTGTTGAGATATACACATCCCCTATATTGATAGCGATCCTAGCTGCTATATATATAATCACCATGCTTAGAAGGTGATCTCTTGTCAGCCATTGAGATCATAGAGCACGCCCTTACTAGGAGGGTGGTCTTTATATCTAGAAATCGCTTTCTCCTAGGAGCTATCGCTGGGCTCCACATATCGAGGCTTGTTAGGAGGGGTTATGATCATATCTGTATATATGATCAGTGGGGTTTGAGGGAGGAGGCTCTGCTACATGGGGGGAGCCTTTCCAGAGAGGATCTAACCAGGATCTCATATAGCTGTGATAACCCCCATATAATCTACTCGCCATGGGTTAGCCTTGCTGGTAAGAGGATTATTGAGAAGGCTCTGGGGATCTATACTGATGGAGGAAGGGCGATCCTCGCCTCTAAGGGGTTATATACTGTTAGCCTGAGACCCATGGGCTATAGGTATAATAACTATATAGTTGAGACCATAGATGGGAAGGTAGGATATTTATTGATAGATAAGGATGGCCTGAGGGATATGAGCATCCCATCCAAGTATGCGATAGCCTATCAGAGATTTTTGGAGGCCTTCAACATCTATGGGCCTTTTAGAATGATAGATGCTATAAACATACTGGTTAGGGAGCTCGGTGTTGATAGAGCTGAGGCTAGGAAGCTCATGGGGGATCTCATAAACATGGGGATCATAGCGGTGTCTAAAGGGATGCTCCAGCCCCAGGGATCTCTGGAGGATCAGGAGCCATGATCCCCGGAAGGATGAGGGTATCTGTGATACAGTCAAGAATAGAGAGGGACTGGGAAAGGAATTTAGAGAGGATAAGGGATATAGCCTCCACAGCATCAAACCCTGATCTTCTGGCTATATATGAGAACTGGCTCGGCAGAAGCCCCATAAGCCTTAGCGACTATCTAAAAGCATCGCAGGAGGTTCTAGACTCCTCAGGATCCAGAATCTATATTGCTGGCTCGGCATATTTATCCCAGGATAGGGCTGTTGTTTCCAAGAGTATAATTATCGAAAAAACCGGCAGGGTAGAGATCGGCGGGAAATCATTCCCCAGCGCGGCTACTGGAGAGAGAATGAGGATCAGGCCCGGCGGCCCTCCAGCTATTATGAGGACAAGCTATGGATACTCGGTAGCCTCTATAATATGCGTTGATGCTATATATCCAGAGGTCGTCAGAATAGCCAGCACATCGGGGTCTGAGATTATTGCCAATCCAAGCATCATACCGGCCAACAGATCCTATCTATGGAGATCATTGGGGATCTTGAGAGCCTCCGAAAATACCGTCTTCTTCATACACATAAACCCAACAAATACCAAATACTTCGATGGGCGTGATGTGATGGGTGGAAGCTATATAGCAGATCCCCAGGGCAGGATTATACTGGAAGCAGGATCCGATGAGGGTGTGTACGAGGCCATAGTGGATCTTGGTGAGGTCTATAGCATAAGGGCTAGGTGGAGGTATTTAGAAGATATAGCAGAAGCTTTTGGGGATATATATAGAGGGATCCGGGATGCCATGGAGAAGAGAGGAAGAGAAAAAGAGACTAGGGGTATGTGATGCTAGTGCAGGCTTGGAAGCATTAGGAAGTATATTATAAATACAGCAGTTATAACCACGGTTGCTGGCGTTATTTCCCTAAACCTTCCAGAGAGGATCTTTACCAGCGTGTATGTTATGAAGGATAGCCCTATACCTGTTGCTATACTATATATCAGGGGTATCGATATTATTGCCATGAAGCTTGGTATAGCCTCTGTAAGATCCTCCAGATCTATTTTCCTTATAACACTCATAAACATAAGACCAACAAGGATCAGGACAGGTGCTGTAGCAAACCCCGGTATTGCTGCAGCAAGGGGGGCTAGAGGTAGAAAGAGAAGGAATAGCAGACCAGTAGCCATCGAGGAAAGCCCGGTCCTGCCCCCTGCCTCTATACCTGCTGCCGACTCTATCTGACCTCCTCCCCTTTCAATCTCCACCCCACCCGCTGATGCGGGCGGGTTTGTGGTCCTACTATCATAATGCTTTCAATCCTAATATATCTTTTAGCTGTTCATTGGTTCACCCATCTATTCGGGTTTACATCTATCATCTGAAAGGCAGTGAGGGGGGCCAGAACTCCCCCAGGAGCCCATCATCCCGGGCTCCAAAGATTAAACCCTAGAAGGCTTATAAATCTTCATCTCCGCCCTAAAGGGCGAGGCTTTCAGATTGTAAACAACAGTAGTTGTGGTTCCTGCCAGGGCTCCGACAACTGTTGCCGAGGCATCTGTATAGAGAGCCCTATCTATATTAATAGGCCTGCCCTTCTCATCTATAAGCCCTGCCTTTGTTGCTAGTCCTGAGATAGTGCCTATTCCGTCGAAGAACTCTACGAGGAATAGTGAGAAGGCTACTGGGAACGCTATTGCTATGAGCTCTATATATGCTCTAAGTGCTGTTGGGAATACTGGTATTATCGATGTGTACATGCTGGGGATCTCAACAGGATTGGGAGGCATGCTTACAAGGCCAGCTATAATCCCCACTATTGTTAGAATCATGATGGTTACTAGAAAGGCTGGGGAGAATCTCTTTATATAGAGGATAGATACTAGTATGAAGCCTGCTATAGCTATAAGGTATTGGGGCTCTATGAAGGCCTTCACATTGAAAGCAACAGGAGTGCCTACCCCAGCATGGACAAGCCCTGCGAGTGATAAGCCTATGAATGTTATGAAGAGCCCTATCCCAGCGCTTATCCCATAAGCAAGGTTTGGCGAAATCGCTCTCAAAACCCTCTCTCTTATTCCCGACCAGGCTGCTATAAGAAATATAAGGCCATCTATAAATACAGCAAAGAGCGCTGCATAGAGGGCTGCCAATGCCGCCACCTCACCCTTTAGACCCATCCCAACAAGTATTGCTGTAAATGCAGGGATCACGGAGAAGCCTATGAATGAGTTCTCGCCCATCCCAGGTGCCGTTGCGAAGGGTAGCCTAGCGTATAGGGCCATAAGCATTGTACCAAATGCGGCTGCGATAATAGTAGCTGTGGCTACGCTTATCTTAACGCTATTCACTAGAGCAAGCTGCTCCGGGGACAGGTTCTGAACACCAAGAGCATTCTTGAGAGCAAGCTCGAAGCCTGAGCCTACTATTAGTGGGTTGACGAATATTATATAGGCCATTGTTAGAAATGTTGTTATACCAGCCATAACCTCTCTCCTAACATTTACCTGGATCTTAGTTGGAGCTAGTGCCTCTAGAAGCCTGCTCAATGCTTTCCCATCTTATGTAAAAACAAGGAGGGTTATAAATAGCGGCTCCCTGGAAACCGCTATGTGTTTTAACATAAACGGATAAAAAGGTGTTGTCAAGCATGCCATAATATTGGAGCATTCTTTAAGCATAATAGCTTTTCAGATATATTCAACTATGGCTATGCCCTATGGAGAGAGGAAGTAGTTCAGAGCTAGTCAAGAGGATGAGCGAGCTTTTAAAAGCTGGTGCAGCTATGCTAGCTGAGACATGCCCATCATGTGGATCTCCTCTCTTTAAGCTGAGGGGTGGGGAGATCATCTGCCCCCTCCATGGAAAGGTTTTCCTTGTTAGAAGCGAGGAAGAGGCAAGCACAGCATCTGTTATATCTGTTCTATCAAAAATCGAAGATCTCGCTTCTGTTAAGATGATGGAGCTCGTCAAGAGGCTTTCATCCAATAATGACCCCCTAGATCTAGAGGCATTGGCAAAATGGCTCGAGATCGTCCAAAGGATTCAGGATATAAAGAAAAGCCTCTCACAGCCTAGCGCTGCACATGCACAAAAAACGGAGAGATCGAAGCAAGAGAGGGAGAAAGAGTAGCCTCCCACTACATTACTGCTTTTCCTGGATTCTCCTCGCCATAAAGGACGAGCTTGCTGCTGTTATCATATGAGACTCTCTGAATCCTGGGACCATCGACAAGCTATATATCCAGTAATGGATCTTTTTATAACTATAAGCATCGCCCTTAAGGGCGGGGAGCAGTCAGCTAACAGCATAAGGGGGTAGTTATAAATTATCCAAAACAGTGCTGCTAGGAACAGCTTATGAATCGTGCGGAGAACTTTCGGGCTATTATTGAGTGCCTTATCTAGTAATTTATTGAAGCTTCAACAAAGAATAACTACTTCTTTATATTTAATGAGGCTGGGGATCTTATGGGCTGGGTTGAGAGGATCGAATATCTGGAGAGGCTTAGGGATTTCTTCTATAAGCTGTCTGAGCTGAGGGACGCGGATCCCCTGAGACGTTCTAGTAGATGCCCAGTAGGTGTTTGCGGCAGTGCTAGAGTTAAGATCGGCTTTCCAGCAATGTTTAGGAGCGGTGTTATAATGGATGTGACCAATTCTGAGCAGGCTGGGATCGCTGAGGATGCTGGCGCCATTGGTGTGATGGTTCTCGACAGGCTTCCATATGATGTTAGAAGATCTGGTGGTGTTGCTAGAATGGCGGATCCAAAGGTTATTGAGGAGATCATGAGTGTGATTACTATACCTATAAGCGCTAAGTGCAGGATTGGCCACTATATGGAGGCCCTGATCCTTGAAGAGATAGGCGTTGATCTTATAGATGAGTCTGAGGTTCTCACCCCGGTTGATGACGCTCACCATATTAATAAATGGCTCTTCACAGTTCCCTTTGTGAACGGTGCGAGAGATCTTCCAGAGGCTCTTAGGAGGATAAGCGAGGGCGCCTCTATGATTAGAACAAAAGGAGAGGCTGGGACTGGCAATGTTGCCGAGGCTGTGAGGCATATGAAGGCCCTTAACAACGATCTAAGAACCCTTGCTATGAGGAGAGACGATGAGGAGTTTCTGAGGGACTATGCTAGAAATTCCAGGGTATCTTATGAGCTTGTAGAGTTAACAGCAAGCCTTGGGAGGCTCCCGGTTATAAACTTCGCAGCCGGCGGAATAGCAACCCCTGCCGATGCTGCTCTAATGATGTGGCTAGGTGCTGATGGTGTCTTTGTAGGATCCGGGATCTTTAAATCAGGTGATCCCAAAGCCAGGGCTGAGGCTATTGTTCTTGCAACATCCAGGTGGGACGATCCTGAGGCTGTTGTTGAGGCCCAGAAGATGGTCTCCGAGAAGAGCTCCATGGAAGGCATAGATATAAGAACCCTCAAGCCAGAGGAGCTTCTCCAGGTTAGGGGTGTCTAGATGAGAATAGGGGTCTTGGCACTCCAGGGGGACTATGTCGAGAATATAGAGATCCTTAGAAAAGTGATAAACATGAAGGGGTACTCCGGAACTGCTATTGCGATCAAGGATAAATCATCGCTTGACGGTATAGACGGCCTTGTAATACCTGGAGGCGAGTCCACAGTTATAGGCAGGCTTCTTGAGAAAAGCGGCATGTTTGAGAAGCTGAGGGATAGGATTGAGAATGGTCTCCCAACCCTCGGTATATGTGCCGGGGCAATATTGATGGCTAAGAAGGCGAGGGATAGAGTTGTTGGCGAGACAGGTCAGCCAATAATTGGTGTGATGTCTATAGGTGTTATTAGAAACGCGTTTGGAAGGCAGAGAGAATCCTTCGAACTCGAGGTAGAGATCGGATCTATGGGGAGGAAGATTAGGGCTGCCTTTATAAGAGCCCCCGCTATTGTGGAGCTCTGGGGAGGCTCTAGACCTCTTGCAGAGATCATTCATAACAGCTTGGGAAAGATAACAGCATTAGCTCAGGAGAATAACATGATCGCCTCGATATTTCACCCAGAGATCACTGGAGAAACTGCAGTGCACGAGATCCTTGTAGATCTTATAAGAAGGTGATGATATAAAAGCCCAGTATGGGTTCTTAACTTAGATTCAGATATTTTGATATAGATTGGTGGTAGCTTGAGCACCGATCTGATCTATATATGCGGCCTATGCAACTATGACAGCAGATCGCCTATCTCCAGATGCCCTATATGTGGTGCACCCATGGAGATCCATGTTAAGAGGCTGTGGTCTGTTGACAAGGGCATTCCATCTATGTGGAGGTACGGCTCAATGCTCCCAAAGCCAAGATCCATCGTATCCCTCGGCGAAGGATTCACACCTATTAGGAGGATCGGTGGTGTAGTGATCAAGGACGAGACCAGGAATCCCACAAGGTCATATATAGATAGAGGCTCTAGCATGGTTGCAAGCTTTCTTGACACCAAAACAGCCTCTTTAGAGTATATCCCCGATGTATCTATATCGCTAACAGCCTATCTGACAAGCAAAGGTATTGATATATCTGTATATATATCAACCCCGATAACCAGCTCAAGCGAGATTATAGAGATAAGCAGGCTTGGCGGGCAGATAGTTTTTGAGAGCACTAAGCCTGATATTAGATATATCGGGTATGATAACCCTTACATGCTCGAGGGCTTCAAAACCATATCATATGAGATCTACGAGCAGTTGGGTGATGCGAAGTGTATAAGCATACCAGCTGAGGAGGGGCTTCTAGCCTATAGCGTGGCCAGAGGCTTCGCTATACTCGAAGAGCTGGGATTAGCAGAAATGCCCGGGATTATTGTGACAACATCGATCCATAGGCAGAGGCTTGGCCTTCAAGATCTTCTTATGAGGATTAAGAATGTTAGGCTTGAGCGTGTTGATGATCAGAGTATTGTGGATGCCATAGTTGAACTATCATCTAGGGGTCTCTATATAAGGCCTATATCATCTACATCATACGCCATCTCTAGGAGACATAGGGAGTGTGTTGCAATAATAACAGGCTCTGAGATTAAGAGGCTCGCTATTAGAGGTTCCAGTATGGCTGGTTCTAGATATATTGCTAGAACCTCAGAACTCCAGAGGAGGGTTTTAGATATACTATCAAGATCTGTTGGAGAACTCACAGCATATGAGATCTGGAGAAGACTTGGTAATAGGGCATCCCTCAGGGGGGTCTATACAGCTGTTGAGGATCTGTCGAGGAGAGGGTTTATTGATGTGGTTATAGAGACTAGGGGTGCTAGGAAGGTTAGACTATATAGGGTTAGAACCATATAGAATACTATACCTCAACCCTGCTCATTCCATTCTCATTATAGACCCTGATAACCCTATCAGCCTTCTGGATTATCTCCTCATCATGTGTGACAATAATCACCTGTCTTATAACACCAGCTATAGCCTTTATTATCTCGAATAGCCTTGCCTTATTCTCAGCATCTAGATTCTGTGTCGGCTCATCAAGTATCATGACACCAGGGAGTCTTCCAAGAAGTATTTTTGCAAGCGCTATCCTAAATGCTATAGCTAGCATAGTCCTCTCACCACCGCTCAGGCTATTTATGCCGGGCAGGGATCCGCCATTTGTTCTCACACTTATCTCGAAATTCCTATCTATAGATATCCTGAAGCTCCTAGAGAATATCTGCAGGGATCTGTTGACCTCTTCCTCAAGCCTGCTTATAAGGATCCCTATCAGCTTCTGGGAGAGAAGCCCATCTCTTCCAAATATGTTTTTCTCCAGGATTCTGAGAACCCTCAGGGATCTCTCAAGGGATGGTCTAATAGAAACCCTCTTCTCCAGCTCCCTGATCTCCTGCTCTCTCTCAGCAATTATCTTATCAAGCCTGGTCAGCTCCCCCCTCTTGGAGCCAGCCTCCATTGTTAGATTCTCAATATTGCTCTGGATCTTTCTCAGCTCATCCTCAAGATCCTTTTCAGCCTTTGCATAATCCCCCAACTCTTCTAGCCATGGGTTCTCAGCTATGATCTCTCTAGCCCTTGCTCTAAGCTCCCTTAGTTCTTGTTCCTTATATATCCTCATTATCTCCCTAAGCCTTTCCTCATAGACTCTTCTCCTCTCCAAGAGTCCTCCCAGCTCTCTCTCGAGGCTTCTAAGGATCTCACCACATTCCTTAAATCCTGCGCCACTATTGCTAGCCAAGCCGATCCTCTGGATCTTCATAAAGATCTCTGAGCATATCGTGTTTGCCTCGCCAGAGCATAGCTTGAGATCCTCAGCCTCTCTAGAAGCCTCATCGATCTTAGCAACATATTCTCTCAGCCTACCAGAGAGCTTCTCGAGATCCTGATATATTATGAGAGCCTTCTCATAGAGCCTCTTCATCTCCTCCATCTCGTCCCTAAGCCTCTGAAGCTCCTCCTTGTGTTTCTCGACTATGTGTTTAATATTCTGAGGATCTAGATCTTGTCCGCAGAACGGGCACCTATTATCTTCAGGCCTCATGCTGAGGGCTTTCATGTGTATCTCAACAAGCCCCTCGATCCTTGAGAGCCTATACCTAATATTCTCTATAGAGCTCCTAAGAAGATCAATAGCATCACTAGGATCTTCAAAAGCCTCCACCCCTAGGATCTTCATAATAGCAACAGCCTCCTCTCTTCCCATCGATGCTCTTATAGCATCTATCTGCTCCCTATATCTTTTGATCTTCTCTTCAACATCCTCCAGCCTCTTCATGCAGATAGATGCCCTCTGATATTTCTCAATAGATCCCCTGACATACCCCAGGTCTATACCCTCCCCCCTATAGCTCTCAAGCCTCCTATCGATCTCCGCTATGTCCCTTCTCATCCTCTCAAGCTCTCCCCCCAGTGACTCTAGATCCTTTATCCTATCGCTAAGGTCTCTAAACCTCCTAATAATATCGATCTTTAGTCTCAACTCTCTCCTCCTCTCCTCAAGCTCCGAAAGCCTTCGATCTAGATCTGAGATCTCAATCTTAAGCCTCTCAAGATCCTTCCTCTCCCTGGCAAGCCTTGTTCTGAGATCTCTGAGTCTCTCTTCATCCCTAGCTATCTCTACAAGCCTCTTATCAGCTATATTAGCCGCATCTCTGATAGCCTCCCTAGCCTTCTCGAGATCCTCAAGCCCTATGAGGGACAGGATCTTTGATCCTCTATCGCTGGCAGAGATCTCCAGTATCTGCCCAAGCATATCCTGCCTAGAGAATATAGTTGTCGTGAATATCCTGGGATCCCCTGCACCTAGGATATTGGTAACGATATACTTAGTAACCTCGGAAACGCCCCTAGCAAGGATTCTCTGCCTGCCGCCAGAGATCTCTGCTAAATAATGGCTTCTACTATTGCCCTGTGCATCATACTCCCTCCTAACCCTAAATAGTCTACCCATAGCCTCGAAATCTAGCTCTATGACAGCGCCGTTAGAGCCTGTCCTAACTATTCCCCTCTTATTATTCCTAGTCCTTATAACCTCTGCCGACGTCTGACCACCGCTGTCGAATAACGCTAGGAGTATTGATTCAACTATTGAGCTCTTACCAGCACCGTTTGGGCCCACAATTGCTGTGAGACCCTCACCGAATGATATCTCTGTTCTTGCATGGGAGAATATATTCTCTATATATATCCTCCTTATCATCATATCCTACCACCCTTAGCCATGCTCTGAAGATGCCTTTTGATCTCTGGCTCTTCTGATAGCTTGGAAAGAAGATCCCCTGACTCCAGGAGCCTAGATAGAAGCTTGGAACCCTCGGATCTACCCCTTATAACCTCGTTTAGTATAAAACTTCTAACATCCTGGTCTCTGAAGACCATGTTGACAGCCTCCTCAACCCCTACAGATGACTTCAACACTGTATCCTTTGTCTCATGCAACACCCCTCCAAGCTCCTCAACCTCAGGGCCATCGTATGCAAGGATCTTCTTATCCCTCATAAGCTGATCCAGTATGCCTGTGATCCTCTCCCTCTCACCCTTCTCAAGCCTTCTATAGATCTTGATAACAACAATCGGAGGCTTCTTGTAACCCCTAACCCTGGAATCCAGCTCGTTGACCCTTGAGAGGAGCTCCCTATAGTCTCCAGCTTCTATGAATATCCATGGTCTCGTGCTCTTGAGAGGTATATCTCTTATAGATACCCCGTCTCCTGTTATATCGACTAGAAAGACTCTCTTAGTTTCTTCGTAGTCATCTCTAGAGATAGTCTCCGGAGATCCTGGGTAGATGATATGGGATCCTGCGTATACACCCCTCCAGCTTCTATGGAGATCCCCTAGGGCGTAGTATGAGAAGCCCTTCGGGAGCCTGTGGGTTACCGCACTATCCCTACCAGATTCTAAGCATATCCTCTCATCCCTACCATATCTCTGGGACCACGCGTCACACAACCTTATATGGGCTAGGAGGACTGAATATCTCGGGGGGTTCATGCTGCTTGCTAAAAGCCTGTCTGAGGCCTTGTATGAGTATCCATGGATCTCGATCTCGATCCCGGAAGATCCTGTAAGCCTGACGACACCGGGCTTTTCATCATCAGATAGCAGCCTTATATAGCCAAGCCTGTGGAGAAGCTCTAGAGGGCTATTCCTAGTCGGCTTAGCAGCATCGTGATTACCAGCAACAGCGTAGAACGCTATGCCCCTGCTCTTCAGCCTAGATAGCTCCTCAACAGTTATTATATATGGTGTGGGGTATAGCGATGTGTCGTGGAACATGTCCCCAGCATGTATAACTGCATCAACATTGCTCTCAATGGCTATATCTATGATCTCTTTAAAAGCTTCATAGAGATCCCCCTCCCTCTCAACAATACCCTTGGGCCTTGCTCCAAGGTGTGTGTCAGCTATGTGGAGGAGCCTCATAAAACCCACCCTCCTTCTATGCTGAACTTCTCCTCAACAATCTCCTCGCTAGCCCTTGATCCAGAGCTCCAGAGCCCATATAGATCTGGAGAGACACCTCTTCTCTTACCAGTATGCTGGTCTATATCGACAAGCACCGGGAATCTGCCTATCCACTCACCCATAACTATAGCTCTACCCTTTGGAAGGCTTGGGAGGATCTGTGCAAGGCTATCGTCAAGCGAGTCTGCTATATTCATAACAGCCCTCCTATCCTCCTCCTGAACTAGCTTTAGAAATATAAAGTTCTGCAGCTGTGATGCCACATTAGGATCCAGAGATCTGGGCCTCTGACTCACAATACCTAGAACTCCCCCGAATTTCCTCCCCTCCCTAGCGAATCTCTGGAGACTCTCCTTAGCCGGTGTAGATGAATCAGCTGGGAGGAATAGGGGTGCCTCCTCTACTATGAACACAACTGGGAGACTTCTCCTACCGCTTGCTACAGTCATCTTTAGGTGATCTAATAGCTCGTCTACATATAGTTTTAAAACCCACGCTTTCTGATCATCACTAAGCCTTGAAACATCGATCACTATGATCCTCCCAGTCTCTATCATATCAACAACCCTTGGAGCCTCTAGATCTATCGGCGAGGTTTCGAAGAAATCATCAACCTTATCGATAACACTCTCAACAACCTTAGAATCATAGGCCTTGCTCGAACCCGAGATGCTCCTCACAATATCTACCAGGATCTTCTTATACATGCTTGAAGGGGTCTGTGCAGGCTCCTCATCAAGATCCTCCGATATCCTCTTAGCAGCAGATCTCTTACTATATATCTCCCCAACAGCCAGAGATATGCCATACCCCTTCGAGCATGTGTCCCCGATCTCCCTATTAAGGATCCTGAGGGCCCTTGCTAGAAGTCTTCTCTGCTTTGTGGCTGCTGGATCCCTTATAATCATTGAAGCAAGGATTTTTGGGGGGATCTTGTAGGGACTTATAGATGCCTCATATACCCTAACCCTAGATGAATCCCCATCCTCAGGCTGTAACCCCACATACTCCCCGTGAACATCGAATATCATTACAGGAGCACCGATTCTTGTGAGCCTATCAGCTATGATAGCAACAGTATTACTCTTACCAGACCCAGTGGCTCCTGTGACTAGGAAGTGCCTAGATAGCTCGTTAACCCTTAGCCTTATCTCTATACCGCTATACTCAGATAAGCTTCCAATCCTTATGAACCCCTTCTCTGGGAGCTCGTAGAGTATTCTCAGATACTCTGGTGGAGCTGGATATATAGCTGTCCCAGGGGGTAGCGGGTATCTAGGCGTCTCTGGCTTATCGCTTGTTATATCAGCTACTATATATATGCTCATTATAGATATTGATGGTACACTATACTCCTGAGAAGACTCGCTCCTGAGATCAACTATGGAGGGTCTCTCAATAATTGGTGAGTAGCTGCTATTAGAGACAACCCCTATAACCCTCCTACCAACCTTTGAGCCGCTAGCCCTATCCAGCACGCTGAATTCAGCATAAACATAGGATCCTACGGGCATCGGGTAGTCTGAGTATACATAGCTATATAGGGGAGAGCCGGATCTGAGAACCCTGCCCAGTATTGGACGGCTCATCATACCTCACCCAGAGCCTCCCTCCCGCTCTCAAGTCTAATTCCATATGCCTCCAACAGCTGTATAAACTCCCTCCTCTTCATCCTGCTATGATAGTGGCACTGCCTAAGAGGCTCCGGATATCCTGCGGGGCTGTGATACCTGAGCATGCCCAGGATCTCTGAGATCTCATCAACACCTGGATTCCCCGGAATTGATATCTGGTACGCCTGAGAGCCTCTGGCTAGCACTGCATATGTTAGCACATGCCCAAAACCAGCCTCCTCACTAGAGATCCTTATGGGCTCTAGGAAGCCTGGTGTTTTGGGCCTGCCCTCGAGGATCTTCTCGAGTAGGGCGTAATCTGGAACCACTACCTGTTTTCCATCTATCTCTGGCTTTAGATACCTATATAGGATCTGCCTCGTGTGGGATTTCGATATAAACACTGTCCTTGAGATGCTGAAGATCCTTCTTAGAGTATCGACCCTCTTCTCCCAGCTTCTCCTCATATTGATAGACAGATCGTCGCCTCCTCTGAATCTGTTGTAGAAGAAAGATCTTAGAGATCCGTCGAAGAGCACCAGATCTGGGGGCTTTTCCATGGAGTCTATAACGGATCTAGCTACCTCAACCTCGAGATCCTTAGCAACATGATGAACAACACCCCTCCTCATCGAGACCCCTTCCCCAAATTCTCCATAGCCTGATAGAAGCTCTATAATATCAAACCTAACAAGGGATCTAGAGAGCCTCACAACATCATCAGCATAGCCAGTAAATAGGGCTGAGAAGGCCCTCACAGCATATGTAAACGCATATCTATTCAGTGTCCCGATGAATGAAGAGTCTGAGGCTACTGCAGAGCTCTTACTAGGGCTCCCCAACTCGATCCATCGGGGCCTGTTCTGAATAGAGATCCTTCTATACAGCTCTAAAACCCTCTCAACCCTCTCCCTGAGACTCATTAGCTCTCTATCTATTACTACACTGAGCATCCAGACCCTCAATAATATTGATACCCATGAGGGGGTGATATTTTGTTGATACAATGAAAAAACATGTTTAGAGTGATACCAGCCCTCTATATGAATACCTAGGGAATACCGCCGGGGGTTCGGGTTTCATTGGGCTTAATATGGTTTGATGCCAAGCCCTCTTCCCTTGGCTACATCGCCCTCAGGACCCCTTTCATCGAGATCCATATCACTGGGCTCCGCCCGCTCGGGGTGACCCCGACCCACAGCTCCACCTTCATCGATTCCTCCGGTTCATAGCTGTGGGGGAATCCCTGCATTCTGGTTTTCCTCTTCTTTCTCCTTTTGCATTCCAGATATCTCCTCCTAATGTTTATAGATGCAATCTTATGCCTATCCATTTCTAGGTTGCATCTTGGGCATTTGAATATGTGCCCCTCTTGGGTCTCCACCAAGAACCCGCATCTGGGGCACTCCCTAGATGTTTTCCTAGGATCCACAGAAGCTGTTAGAGCTACCCCTGATATCCTCTTATGTATTCTTTTCCAGAGTGTTCTATGGTTCCTCTTCCTCCTAGCCTTCTTCCTGGTGACAAGATCCTCCTTATCTAGATCCTCGAAGACGTGGATAGAGTTTGGTAATAGCCTTCTAAAACCTGCTGAGAGCTTGTTCCTAAAGTCCTTCTCCCTATTCCTCTCCCTAGCCTTGTACTTCTCATATAATTCTCTTATACCCTTCCTCTGTGCAATGGACTTCTTCCTCTCATAGGCGATCTTCATGCTCTGAAGAGGTCTTAGATCTACGTGGATAAAGCCTATGCTGGGCTCGTAGCCGTCTAGGGATAGCTCGTTGCTATCCCATCCAATAACCCTTATAACCTTGATCTCCTTAGAGCTCTTGAAGGGAATAACGATTCTATTATCCAAGATTATACTCTCTCCTACCGACCAGCCCTAACTCTGTGCTCGAACCATGTTGATCTCCAGGGTATTGAGAGATATTCTCCTGGTTTTAGTGTTATTCTTATGATCCTAGCCTCATAATCTATCTTCATAAGCGTGATCTTGCACCTAGCGAATTCCTCCTGATCTTCGGCTTTATCTTCCTAGCTTTCCCTTTTAGATATCTTTTTCTCCAAGACTCGATTATGGAATAAGCTGTTCTGATAGTAGCATCAATCCATTGGCTTGCATATGGGTTATTTCTCATAAGCTCCTCTCTAAGGCTTTCCCTAAACCCCCTTATCCCTTGGCATCATTGGGATATGGA
>Ga0101942_100234_pt1 | contig 31504 bp, 25 predicted proteins | sample DewCreD2012metaG_4_FD_75243 | JGI IMG/M metagenome (GOLD analysis project Ga0101942, IMG submission 75243) | Hot spring sediment bacterial and archeal communities from British Columbia, Canada, to study Microbial Dark Matter (Phase II) - Dewar... ...
CACCTGAACTCCGATGAGAAAAGGCTCGGGATTGGAGCGCGAAGTCGGTGATGGTCCGGGAGAGGCTGTAGGAAGGGCAGAAGGTGTGGGAGAGGTCTTCAGCTGAGGCGCAGTGGAGCGCCAGAGCGCGAAACCCAGGATGCCCATCTCCAGAGCGACCAGGATGACGGCCAGTTGCAGGATCCAGTGGCGAATGGCTCGATTCAACCGCGACTCCTCCTCGGACCGCAAGAATCACGAGGCGGGGGCCGTGGGAAGAGCGGCTGGGCCGCCCGCCCCACGACCCCGAAGCGCTATGCGCGCAAGCCATGCCGGTGGCAGGCCCTTTTCGCACCCGCCCTGCCCGGCGGCGCGGAACGGTTTAACGCCCCCCCATCACCTGATGCAGCGTCTCACAGGCGGGGCAGGAGCCGTCCGGCCGGATGATCGCGTAGCCGGCCATGGGATCCGCCCCGTAGTTCTTGAAGTCCACATTCCAGATGATCATCAATCGCACCTTCCCGCTCTGAGCCGAGAGTTGCGCAGCCCGGGCCAGCCATTCCGCCTGCTGCTGAACCGTGACGTCCTTCGCCCAGGCGAAGGAAGGTGCCACGGCTTCCAGAGGCGCGTATCCGTCATCCGAAAGATACCCCAGCTCCGTGAAGCATAAACGACGAGCGCCCCCGAAGGCATTCCAGTATGTGTTCACCATCCCCCAGAAGTAACGCGTGTAGTAATTATCCCGGGGATCGCCGCTGGTCCAATCCGGCGGGACGATCCCTTCGTTATAGTGGACGCCGATGCAGTCGGCGTAGTTCGCTGCGCCCGCCGCCGCCATCCCCGCCACATAGCGATCATCGTTCCACACCCGATGGGAGCCAAAAGCGCCCTCCGCACCGGTCGGGGCGGGGGCCCCGCTGATCACCATGGTCCCCGGGTTGCGGCTCTTGATGGCGCTGTAAGCTCGCCGCAGCATATCGGTGTAGCTCGCGGGATCGATGTGGCCGGTCGGCCACTCCCGGTCGATGTTCTGCTCATTCCAGACTTCGATCCCGTCGGCTCCCAGGGCGGCCACGCCACCCAGGAACTGGGCGAAAGCGTCGAAGTAACCCGGATTGGGGGCCCCCATCTGTTCGGGGAAGCCAACAATCCCCAGGAGGATCTTAAAGCCATTGGCGTGGGCCTGCTGGATCAGCCCGGCAACGCTGCTCGGATCCTGGCCCGGGGACCAGCGGACCTGGCGTTTGACCCAGGTCATGCCGGCGTAGCGCATGAGATCCGGCCGGGAGAAGCTGTCCACATGGCCGCCCAGCTCAAAGCCGCCGCCGATGGGGCGAGGACGCGGTGTGCTGGTGGGGCGAGGCGTCGGGGTGGGGCCCGGCGTGGGACTGGGCCCCGGGGTCCGTGTAGGCCCGGGAGTGCGGGTGGGGGTCAGGGTGGGCATGGGGGTTCCCGTCGCCACCATCCCGGTGGTCTCCCCCTGCGCCTTCTCGCTGGGACCTGCGCGCAGGATCAGCGCGATATGGAAGGGGCCCTTCGCTTCCCCGGGCGGGGACCATTCCGCGCGTCCATCGGCCAGGGGGCGGGCGATCTCAGCCACCACCTGGCCGTCCGGCCCGGTGATCCGCCAGACCCATTCCATCGCAGAGAGACCCGGAGCCTGGCCGCTCTGGCGATAGGCTTGCAGGGCCTCTACGGTGCCCGGCGCGGTGCCTCCACTGAGCAGCCCTCGCAAGGTCAGCCCCCGGAGCCGATACGTCTGGATGAGGGACAGCTGGCGATCGAGAAGGCCGGTCGTGGGCATCCAGACGGTGTGGAGATGCCCCGCTTCGTCGACATATTGATACCGATACACACCCGCCTCGGCCAGGAACTGAAGATCCTGAGCGGCGGTGATGGGAGCGAGGGTGAGGGTGATGCCCGCGGTGAGGGTCAGCGGACCGGCGGACTCCAGCCGGCCCAGATGGGCGAGGGCTTCATCAAAGGAAACGAGCCGCGCGCCCGCAGGGCCCAGATCCACGGCCAGGCCCGGCCCCACCAGCTGCAGCTGATAGCGGTTCACCTGGCCGATCAGCCACCGCACGCTTTGCTCGACCAGCCCGCCGGGCATATATGCGATGGGGTCATCCGGGGCTTCCACGTAGAGGACATCCGCGAGGCGGCCCAGTTGCTTCCAATCGTAGCCGCCGGTGAGGAAATGCCCTCGCTCTCCGGGCAGGGGAAGGGGAGCCGCGACAGCCAGCACCTTCCCCTGCTCGTGGAGGGCCTGGCCGAGCCGGCCAAGGAAGTCTATGAAGGCGTGCTGCTGGTCCGCTGGGAGGCCGCGATAATCGACCAGGACGCCGTTATAGTTGCGGGCCTGGAGGATGTTCAGGATTTCCTTAATATGAGCCTGATAGACCGCGGGATCCGCCAGCAGGGCGGCCAGGGCTGCCGTGTTAGGCGCTCCGCCCGGGAGGTAGTTCCGCACCAGCAGCCACGTGACATTGCGCCCCTGGGGATCTGGCGGTGGAAGGGCGTTCTCATCTCCCATCAGGCGGCCGCCCAGGCCCAGGGTGAGTCCCGCCACACTCACCTCATTCACGACCTCCAGGGTCCGGGCATCCGGGGCGATCCCCGCTTCCTGAATTGCTCCAAAGGCGGGAATAGGAATCTGAGCGGCCGTGACAAGGACATACTGGGGGGTAGCGCGAGTTTCGCCGCTCAGAAGCCCCTGGGATTCCTCTCGCTCCCCGCCCAGCCATGTCCACCCCTGTCCGGTCCAGCCCCACAGATCCGCGATCGTCCACGGCTCGAGACCATCCGGGATATACACCGTCATGCGCAGCGGCGTGCGGACCTCGCCGCAGAAGCGCAGCCGGTAATACGGCGCGACCGGCTTCAGGGTTGGCGGCAGGCGGGTCAACGCTTCCCGCAGCGGAGCGTCCGGCTCCGCCAGCGGCCAGACGGCCACCCGCACGCTCTGAGCGGGATCGGCAGGGGCGAGCTGGAAGGTGGGGCTCTGGAAGGGCTGCTGGGCCGTGGCGGTTTCACAGGCCGCCTGGGTGGACTGAACCCACCACAGACCCACTCCGAGCAGGGCCAGGATCGCCACCGCGCCCAGCCCAAGGATCCATTTCCACGGGGAGGATCCGCCCGGGGAAAGGCGCGTTCTCGGACGTGCAAGCGTCATTCGGCCTGACCTCCTGGTGGAGTTGGAGTAGCAAACGATGGAGGGGGTGGAGGCCGGATGGGCCGCTGAAGGCGGCCCGCCTGGCCTCATCGCTCTTTTCTCCGCCCTCTTTGAGAGCGGCATGGGACCCCTTCGGTGTGCCCTGCATCCCCAAGAGCCCTCAGGGGATCCACTGCGTATCTCCTATTTTAACCCAACTCACCGGGTGTCGGCTTGCGCGATGATATCCATGGCTCCCCGTATGGGTGGGGTTCTGGGGGATGGGGGCAGCCCGGTCGACCGCTACCTCCCCCTCCTCACTTATGGGGCTTCGAGCGGGTGATCATGGCTCCCGTCCCGCACGGCGGGGCTCGCGACGCCGGAGAGGGGTGCGGTAGGGGGGGAGATCCAGGGTGATCACGGTCACCCGCGTCTCATCGCTCAGTCGCGCGGCGATCCGCGCGTCCAGATGTTCCAGCGGAGTTGCGGTGGTGATCACCGTGGGCGCGCCCGCCAGATAGCGATAATTCAGGAGCTGATACAGTTTCTCCCGCGCCCATGGGGTGGCGCTCTCGGTTCCCAGATCGTCCAGCACCAGGAACGGTGCCCGTTTCACCTCGTCAAAGCGCTGGTCGTAGGGCTGATCGCTTTTCGGGTGGAAAGCGGCCCGCAGCCAGTCCAGGAGATCTGGCACCCCCACGAAGAGGGCAGGGATCCCCCGGGAGGCGACGACGTGGGCGATGGCGGCGGCCAGATGGGTCTTGCCGGAGCCATAGGGGCCGGCCAGGACCAGCCAGCCATGGGGGTCCTCGGCGTAAGCCCGGGCCATCCGGACGGCTTCCCGCAAATTATCCCGCTCGCGGGGGGAGAGCTCTGGCCGATCGCGGAAGGTTTCGAAGGTCATTTCCCGTAGCAATGGAAGAAGATTGAGATCCGACCCGGTGGAAGGCGTGCCCTGCCGGAAGTCCGGGGCGAGGATTACGATGATTTCCACCAGGCGGGGATCCTGAAGCCGGGAGCGCAGGCGAGGCTCGAGGGCTTCCATGGAAAGGTTGGTCGTGATCACGGTTGGGAGACGAGCGTTGTAGCGCCAGTCCAGAAGCTGGAACAGTTTCTCCTGGGCCCAGGGCGTGCTTTGCTGAGCGCCCAGGTCATCCAGGATCAGCACAGGGGCTTCTCGCAGCTCCCAGAACCGCTTCTCATAGGAGCTTTCGGATTCTGGATGGAAGGTCGCCCGCAGTTCGTCCAGGAGATCCGGCACATGGATGAAGAGGGCGGGCACCCCTCGTTCCAGGAGGCGATGGGCGATGGCCGCGGCCAGGTGGGTTTTGCCGCATCCGGTTCCCCCGCGAAGCACCAGCCAACCCTCCGGGTGTTCCGCGAAGGCTCGTGCCCGTTCCCAGGCCCGCCGGACGCTTCGAGCCTGGTCCGGAGGCAGTCCCAGCCCATCGGGGAGGAAAGTCTCAAAGCGCTTGTCCTGGAGCACCCGCAGGGGGCTGGCGGAGCGGATCCGCTGGCGGAGCTCGCCCGCCTGCCGCTCGGCCTGGCATACACAGAGCACCGCTCGACCGAACAACGGATGGCCGGGGGGCACATCGTAAGAGACATATCCCAGCCCCCCGCAGTAAGGGCAGGCCTCCGGGCCTGCCTCAGCGGGGAGGGCAGCCCCCGCTTCCGCGCGGGTCGCTCCAGGAGCCGGCGATACGGGAGGAGAGGTCCCGGGAACAGGAGGAGAGGGTTCGCGGTGCACCGCCTCTTCCCCCCGGCGGTCCTGTGGCTTCCCCTCAACGCCGGAGCTTTTTCCACGACTCGACAACACGTCGCCGATGTGTTTCATCCATCCCTCCAGCCTCCCGACCTTCTATAGCCCATCGTTCCAGGATCCGTCGGACATAGGACCAGCGGCGGATGTTGCGGGAGACCGCGATCCGGATGGCTTCCTCGATCCATTCCGCCGGGTAGGTCTTCGCGGCTTCTTCCAGCTCCTGAGCGATCAGCGGGGTCAGCAGCCCGATATTCTGCTCATAAAGCGCGAAGAGATTGGGGCGATCGGCCACCAGCACTGCTGACTCCCCCAGATCCAGACTGGAAGGGCGATCCCCCCGGCGGATGGCTTCGTAAGCCATGCGCCCCCTGGGGGTGTTGAGGAAATATAGATCATCGGTCCGCCCGTCCTCCTCCAGGCGGACGTGCAGGAGCGTCCCTCGAGCCACGGCCCGGTTCAGGCTCTCCCGGATCTCAGCGGCGGAGAGCGCGTTTGTCAGGGCGGGATCCGTTTCCAGTTCCGATCGCCGGACGTAGCGCAGGGGCCCGCTCCGGCGAGCCAGGTGGTAGAGGCAGGCCAGCGTGACCCGCAGTTCCCCGGGGTGCTCGATCTGGGGGAGCAATTCCGTGAAGAAGACTTCTGGGATCGGCACCATGCGGGCCCTGCCCGAGGGAAAGCCGGAGAACGGTTTCTGTTCCCTCTGGGTCTTCACAGCCGGATCTCCTGCTTATGCAGGTCGATGAACTGAGCCTGAGAGGGCCGGAAATACAGCTCGATGGTCCCCAGCGGGCCGTTCCGGTGTTTGGCCACAATGATCTCCGCGATGTTCTTGCGGTCCGTATCTGGATTATAAATCTCATCCCGGTAGATGAAGATCACCACATCCGAATCCTGCTCAATGCTGCCGCTTTCGCGGAGATCCGCCAGTATCGGGCGCTTATCGTGGCGCTGTTCGACAGCGCGGGAAAGCTGGGAGGCCGCCACCACCGGGATGTTGAGCTCCCGGGCCAGGCTCTTCAGCGCGCGGGAGATGTAAGAGATCTCCTGCACCCGGTTCTCCGCCCGGATATCGGCGGTCATCAGCTGCAGATAGTCCACGATCAGCATATCCAGTCCGTGCTCGGCGTAAAGCCGGCGCGCTTTCGCCCGCAGCTGCATGGCGGAGATGGCCGGCGTATCATCGATCCAGATGGGCAGCTCCGATAGCGTGCTCACGGCGTGGACAAAGCGCGGCCACTCGTCCTCCCGTAGCTCTCCCAGACGCAGGCGCTGCCCCTCGATCCCGGTCTCCTGAGCCACCAGGCGATGGACGACCTGTTCAGCGGACATCTCCAGGGAGAAGATGGCGACCCGCTGCCGGTAACGTTTGGCGGCGTTCAGGGCGAAGGAGAGCAGGAGGGAGGTTTTGCCCACTCCCGGCCGGGCGGCCACGATCACCAGATCCGAGCGCTGCAGGCCCCCCAGCAATCGATCCAGATCCCGGAACCCGGTGGGAATCCCCAGGGGCTCCCCGCGATGTTCGTAGAGATACTCGATGTGCTCGTAATAGGTTCGCAGGAGATCCCGGATGGACTGGACATCGCGGATCAGGCGACGCTGGGCCACGGCGAAGAGGGCGGCTTCCGCCCGGTCCAGCAACTCATCTACATCGCCGTGGGCATCCTCGTAGGCCATCCGGGCGATCTGGGATGCGGCCTCCAGCAGGCGTCGGCGGATCGAATCCCGTTCCACCAGGCGAGCGTAGTCCATCGCGTGCACTGTGGTGGGAACCCGCGCGGCCAGGCCGATCAGGAAGCCCCGCCCGCCGGCTTCCTGGAGACGTCCCTGGCGCTCCAGCTCATCGGCCACCGTGACCGGGTCGATCGCCTCCCGGCGATCGTGCAAGGCCAGATAGGCCTCCCAGATCCAGCGGTGTTTTTCCAGGAAGAAGTCCTCCGGCCGCAACATCGTCGCCAGCGTATGCATGAGCTCTGGATCCAGGAGCACAGCGCCCAGGACCGCCTCTTCCGCCTCCAGGTTATGAGGCGCCAGGGGGACCTGTTCCACTTGCTCGAGATCAGGCATCCGCGATGCCTCCTTCTATGATTTCGTGGAAGATCATCTCTGTTGCTTGGCGAGGGTGATGACAGCCAGCTGGTTCCCGGCGCCCCGTTTCTGCGCGCCGATGAGGCGCCGGGCACCGGAGACCCCATCCGCAGGAGCAGATGGCTGTGGGGGGCACAGGCTGCCTGAAGGCCCGCGGTGGCGTCACTCTAAAATATACCATTAGCATACACCATAGCACCTCGACAGTCGCCACCGTCCGCGCCCCCCACCGATGGCCTCGAAGGGGAGATGACCGCTTCGCCCGCAGGAGTTCGGACGGATCCGCCCATACGGTCCGGCCGAGCCCGGACGGCGCGGGTAAGGTCGGGGTGGGCATGGACAGCGGGCTGGTCAAAGACAGAGCATGAGGGTGGAAAGCGAGGAGGGGGAACCCGGGTTCCCCAGTGGGAAGGGTCTGGCCGGTTGCGGACTCGAAATGGGGCCCTCCCCGCCACGGTGAGAAAGAGCTTTTTCCCTGCGGTCAACCTGTCCCCGGAGCCCTCAGGCGGAGGCCCGCCGCGTCCGGGTATGGAGATAAAGGTTCATCAGACACTATCCGGGCGGCAGGGCAAATGTTATTCCTCCCCGGCTTCCCCCAGATCATCCAGGTCGAGGGATTCAATCAGGTCGCGGAAGGGGGATTCCTCGAGCTTGGCCTCGGGGCTTTCGAGGCTTTCGCTTTCGATTTCCTCTTCGCGCGGGTTGACTCCCGCCCGTTCCATTACATCTTCGTCAACGTAGATGGGGACCCTGGCCCGGACTGCGAGGGCGATGGCGTCGCTGGGTCGGGAATCGATCTCCAGACGCCGGGAATCCATCTGGATCACAATGCGGGCGTAGAAGGTGTCGTTGCGGAGGTCATTGACCACCACGTAGAGGACAGTCCCCCCCATTTCGGTGATGACGTTCTTCAGCAGATCGTGGGTCAGGGGGCGGGCGACTTCGATCTGTTGCAGCTCGATATTGATGGCCTCCGCCTCATAGGGGCCGATCCAGATCGGAAGGTAGCGATCGCTCTCCCGTTCCCGCAGGATGATCACCCGGTGCTGGGACATCAGGCTGGCGCGGATGCTGTCGATCACCACTTCAATCATCGGAGCCTCCCCCGGTTCCATCCACCGACGCCGTCCGGCTTCTTACCCTTTGATTATACCACCGAGGTCAAGGGCCGCGTATCGCCAGCGGGGCGGCTTTGGGTTAGGGCGGAAGAGGGGCAAAGGGTCAGGGTGAAGGCCCTCCTACCGGAGGGGTGCCCATCGAAACCAGCAGGAGCCGCTTGGGATGCGTCGAATGAATTCGACCTGGGGGGCCTCTGGCCGGTGGCCGGCCTTAGGGCGTCGAATGAATTCGACCTGGATAGGCCTTCGGCCCATGGCCGGCCTTCGCTGGCCAAAGAAAGCCTCTCGCGTTGGCGCAGGCCGACGCGGGGCGCGGAGCGCCTTGCGAGGCCGATTTCCAATCGGCGCAAACGGCCTTTCGCTCGGACTTTGTCGGTGAGGCGAACGTATCACACACTTAGAAACAGACATCAAGGATGGGGGTGGAATCCAATGTCCGTTTTGGAGCTGGATGGTGAGCACCTGACCCTGGAGGATGTGGTGGCCGTCGCTCGGGAGCGGCGACCGGTGGCGCTGGCCCCGGCCGCCTGGGCGCGGGTCCGGCGCAGCCGGGAGGGGGTGGTGCGGCTGCTGGAACGGGGCGCAGTGGTTTACGGTGTGACCACGGGATTCGGACATCTGCGAAACGTTCGAATCTCCCCCGAGCAAGCATCTCAGCTTCAGCACAACCTGCTCCAGAGCCATGCGGTGGGGGTGGGCCCCGAGCTCTCCGAAGAGCAGGTCCGAGCGATGATGGTAGCCCGCCTGAACACCCTGGCTCGAGGCTACTCTGGAGTTCGCCCTGAGGTCCTTCAGCTGCTGGTGGAAATGTTAAATCGGGGGGTCCATCCAGTGGTCCCCGCCCAGGGCTCTCTCGGGGCCAGCGGCGATCTGGCCCCGCTGGCCCATATGGCGCTGCCCATGATCGGGCTGGGGGAGGCAATGGTGAACGGCCGTCGCATGCCAGGGGCGGATGCGCTATCCGCCGTGGGATTGCAGCCGTTGCGCCTGGAGGCCAAGGAGGGATTAGCGCTGATCAACGGGACGGCCTTCATGGCCGGGCTGGGTGCGCTGATCACCTATGATGCGGAGGTCCTCGTGCGGACCGCGGATATCGTAGGAGCAATGACCCTCGAGGCGCTGGAAGGGTCTGCAATGCCTTTCGACGAGCGCCTCCATCGCGTGCGCCCGCATCCCCGTCAGATGGATTGTGCGGCTTTCCTGCGGCAGCTGGTGGAAGGAAGCGAATTGCTGAGCGATCCTCGAAACCCCTCGCGGGTGCAGGACGCGTATTCCTTGCGCTGCATGCCGCAGGTGCATGGCGCCGTGCGGGATGTGGTGGCGTATGCCCGCTGGGCCCTGGAAATCGAACTGAACAGCGCCACGGACAACCCGTTGATCTTCTGGGAGGAAGGGGAGGAGGAGCCGACCGTGCTTTCCGGCGGCAACTTCCATGGGGAGCTGATCGCCCTGGCGATGGACTACCTGGCCATCGGGCTGGCGGAGCTGGCCAACATCTCCGAGCGGCGGTTGAACCGCTTGCTGGATCCGGCGGAGAACGAGGGCCGCTATCCGCCTTTTCTGGCCCTGGAGCCGGGCCTGCATTCCGGATTCATGCTGGTGCAGTATACGGCGGCAGCCCTGGCTTCGGAGAACAAGGTGCTCGCCCATCCGGCGAGTGTGGACACGATTCCTTCCTCCGCGGGCACGGAGGACCATGTGAGCATGGGAGCCACGGCGGTGCGCCATGCGGAGCTGGTGCTGCGCAACGCGCAGCGGGTGGTGGCGGCCGAATGGTTCGCCGCAGGCCAGGCGATCGATCTGCGCCAGCAACAGGCCGGGCGCCCCCTGCGCATGGGCAGGGGGACGGAGGCTGCCTACCGGGTCCTCCGTCAGCATATCCCTTTCCTGGCCGGGGATACGGTGCTGGCGCCGTGGATGGAGCAGGCTTACCGGCTGGTGGCCGGAGGGGCTGTTCTTCACGTGGTGCGGGAGGCCCTGAATACAGCTTAAAACAGGTGGCTTTTATTTGAACGGTCGCCTTTTGTTGCGATGCCTCCATGAGCCCGTTATAATTCCACGTGACCGGTTCTAGCCCGGAAAACCCTCCGGAAGCCTCCGGTTCCGGCGATGGGCGGAGGAGATCCATCGCTTGAAGGAGCCGCTTCTGGCAGGAATCGGGGAGGCCGGCGATTCTGGTTCTGGAGGGAATGATCGGTGCGGATCACAACGGAGACCCTTCCGCAGCGCCAGGTGGCGTTAACCATTGAAGTCGACCCGAAGCGCGTGGAGAAGGCGATGCGCCAGGTGGCCCGGCGCTTCGCCGAACGGTATGACATCCCCGGTTTCCGCCGGGGCAAAGCTCCATATGAAATCGTGGTCCGGACCTTCGGCCGTGAGGTGATCTTTGAGGAAGCGGTGGAGGTCCTGAGCCAGGAAGTCTACCGGGAGGCCCTGGATCAGCTGGGCCTGGATCCCTACGGGCCGGGCCAGCTGGAACGGGTCGATCCGGAACCCCTGACGTTCCGCGTGATCGTCCCCCTGAAGCCGGAGGTCCGGCTGGGGGATTACCGATCCATGCGCCTGCCCTACGAACCGCCGGAGCCAACCGCGGAAGAGGTCATGGAGGTCCTCGAGCGGTTGCGACGGGATCACGCGATTATCGAGCCGCTTTCGGAGGGAGTGGCGGAGCCGGGGATGATGGTCACGGTGGCTCTGCAGGCAAGGGATGCGGAAGGGAAGATCGTTCTGGAAGATGAGGTCTCGTTCGTGCTGGGTCATGAAGAGCCTCCTCTGCCCGGGCTGGCGGAGCGGATCGCGGGCATGGCCTTAAATGAGAAGCGGCAGTTTGAGTTGCCCTGGCCGGGAGATGAATCCCGTGTGCTCCAGGTGGAGGCTGTCCTCACCGGGATTGCACGGTATTTTCTCCCGGATCTTGATGATGCCCTGGCCCAGACCATTGGCGAGTTCGAGACCCTTGAGGAATTGAAGGCGAAGATCCGTCAGGATCTCGCGGCCCACAAGCGCCGTCAATACGATGCGGAGTATGCCGAGCGCGCGCTGGAGGCGCTGGTGGATCAGGCGGAGGTGGAGTTCCCCCCGCAGATGCTGGAGGAGGAGATTAACGATCTGCTCGAGGATCTGGAGCGATCCCTCCGACGGAGGGGGAAGGATCTGGAGAGCTATCTGAAAGAGCGGAATCAGACGATGGAGGCGCTGCGGGAGGAGCTCCGGCCTCAGGCCGAGCGCCGGATTCGCCGGGGGCTGGTCCTCTACCAGCTGGCCCAGGAGGAAGGGCTCTCCGTCCCCGAAGAAGCGGTGGAACAGGAAGCCCAGGCCCTCCGCCAGCGGGTCCAGGCCTCTGAGGAGGCCTGGAAGAACCTGGAGGCGCAGGTCTCTGCAACGATTCGATCCCGGCTTCTGGCCCGCCGGGCGCTGGAGCGCCTGGTGGAGATCGTCCGGGGCGACGTGGAGGTCACGGCGGAAGCCGAGCTCACCAGTGAGGCGGAAGCCCCTGTGGTGGAGCGGGCCTCCACTTCGGGAGCCCCCAAATAGGCCGTGGGGTTGGGGCGGGCCAGGTCGCTTGGCAGGTCTGAGCCCCGCAGGGACGTTTGAGCAGCTCTTTGAGTTCCGTGCAGCGCGGGAAACTGAAAGGAGGCTGGTGATGGCCCGAGAGGGATGGCCGGAGATGCTGATTCCGATGGTGATCGAGAACACGGGGCGCGGCGAGCGCGTTTATGATATCTACTCGCTGCTCCTGAAGGAGCGGATCATCTTCCTGGGAACGCCGATCACGGATCAGGTGGCCAACCTGGTGGTTGCTCAGCTGCTCTATCTGGATCGGGAGGACCCGGAGGAGGAGATCCGGCTTTACATCAATTCGCCCGGTGGGTTGATCTATCCGGGCCTGGCGATCTACGACACGATGCAGCAAGTGCGCGCGCCGATCTCTACGATCGCCGTGGGCTGGACCGCCAGCATGGCCACTGTGCTCCTGGCGGCGGGGACGAAAGGTCGGCGCTTTGCCCTGCCGCATGCGACGATCCATATGCATCCGGCCGGCGGCGGCGCCCATGGCTATGCTCCCGATGTGGAGATCCAGTATAAAGAATTGATGCGCATGCAGAACCTGATCTTTGAGTTGCTGGCTCGCCATACCGGCCAGCCGGTGGAGCGCATCGCCGATGATTTCGACCGGGATTACTACATGTCGGCGGAAGAGGCCGTCAAATACGGGATCATCGACGAGGTGCTCAAGCCGCCGCCGCACAAGGAGCTCCCGCCGCTGCCGACCCAGGCGGTCGCCACCCCGGATGGCCGCAAGGAGTGAGGGATGCAACGCGCGCGCAGGGAGGCGCCTCGTTGCTCCTTCTGCCGACGGGATCCGGACGAAACGGGCCGGCTCCTCGCAGGCCCGGAGGGGGTTTACATCTGCGAGGGCTGCGTGGAGACGAGTTATCGCCTCCTCCGGGGAGAGGGCAGGGATGCCTGCCCCTCCCCGGGTTCCCCCCATCGCCTTCCTTCCCCGCGCGAGATCTACGCCTATCTGGATCAATATGTGGTAGGGCAGGATCGGGCCAAGCGGGTCCTTTCCGTGGCGGTTTACAACCACTATAAGCGGATCGCCAGTGGAGGACGATGGGAGGATGTGGAGATCGAGAAAAGCAACATCCTGCTCATTGGCCCCACCGGATGCGGCAAGACCCTGCTGGCCCGCACCCTCGCCCGTTTTCTGGACGTCCCCTTCGCCATCGCCGACGCCACTTCGTTGACGGAAGCCGGTTATGTAGGGGAGGATGTGGAGAACATCCTCCTCCGGCTCATCCAGGCGGCGGATTACGATGTGAAGCGGGCGGAGAAGGGCATTGTCTATATCGATGAGATCGACAAGATCGCCCGCAAATCCGGCGATAATCCCTCCATCACCCGCGACGTCTCCGGCGAGGGCGTGCAGCAGGCCCTGCTGAAGATCATCGAGGGCACGGTTGCCAATGTTCCCCCCCAGGGCGGCCGCAAGCACCCGCATCAGGAGTTCATTCAGATCGATACCACCAACATCCTTTTCATCTGCGGCGGCGCCTTCGAGGGGCTCTCGAAGATCATCGCCGAGCGCCTAGGGTTGCGGGGACATATAGGGTTCCCGGGCGAGGCCAGAGTTCGAGGTCGGGTCTCGCTATCGGAGGCTGAGCTGTTACAGCAGGTGACTCCCGAGGATCTCATCAAGTTCGGGTTGATCCCCGAGCTGGTCGGGCGGCTGCCGGTGGTGATCCCGGTGGACCCGCTGGATCGGGAATCGTTGAAAGCGGTGCTGACAAGGCCGCGCAACGCGCTGGTGAAGCAGTTCCAGCGGCTGTTCGCTCTGGATCATGTGGAGCTGATCTTCACGCCGGATGCGATCGAGGCGGCCGCTGAGGAAGCGATGCGCCTGGGCACGGGCGCGCGGGCTTTGCGATCGATCCTGGAGCGGACCCTGCTGGATGTGATGTATGAGATCCCCTCCCATCCTCAGATCCGCCGCTGCATCGTCACCGCCGAGGCCATCCGGGGGCAGCGGATGCCGCTGTTGCTGAACGAAGCCGGTCAGCTTGTGGAGCTGCGCCGGGCGGCGTAGGGCGCATCCGGAGGCCTGGCAGGCTGCCCGTGAGCGCCCCTGCCCAACCGCGGAACCCGGGGAATTCATGCCGTCCGATAAAAGGTCCTCCGCACAACCTCCAATCCCTCGATAAGGCGATCCACTTCCTCAAGCGTGTTGTAAAGATAGAAGCTGGCCCGGGCGGTCGCAGTGAGCCCCAGGCGTTCGTGCAGGGGCATGGCGCAGTGATGGCCGGCCCGGATACAGATCCCTTCCCGATCCAGGATCGTCGCGATGTCGTGGGGATGCACCCGATCCATCGCAAAGGACACCACGCCCCCGCGCTCGGCCGGGGGAGGGCCAACGATCCGGACGCCCGGGATTTCGCTTAGCCGTTCCATCGCATAGGCCGCCAGCATCTGCTCGTGGCGGTGGATGGCCTCCAGGCCGATGCGGCTCAGGTAATCCACCGCCGCGCCCAGGCCGATCGCCTCGGCGATCGCCGGGGTTCCGGCCTCAAACTTATAGGGGAGATCATTCCACTCCGCGCCTTCAAAGGTGACCCGGCGGATCATATCGCCGCCGCCCAGGAAGGGCGGCATGGCCTCCAGGAGTTCCCGCCGCCCCCATAGCACGCCGATGCCGGTCGGCCCACACATCTTGTGGCCAGAGAAAGCCAGGAAATCGCATCCCAGTTCCTGCACGTTCACCGGGATGTGGGGCACTCCCTGGGCTCCATCGACCAGCACGATCGCCCCCGCGGCATGGGCCTTCTCAATAATCGGCCGCAGCGGATTGATGGTCCCCAGCACATTGGACATCATCGTCACCGCCACCAAGCGGGTCCGTTCGGTGATCAGTGCATCCAGGAGATCCAGCCGCAGGCGGCCCTCCTCATCGATCGGGATGTAGCGGATGCGAAGGCCCTTTTCCTGAGCAACCAGGAACCAGGGGACCAGGTTGCTGTGATGTTCCATTTCGGTGAGGAGGATCTCATCGCCCTCCCGGAGAAAAGGACGAGCCCAGGCGTAGGCGACCAGGTTGATAGCTTCCGTGGCGTTCCGGGTGAAGATGATCTCCCTGGGGGAGGCAGCGCCGACGAAGGCGGCGATCTTACGGCGGGCTTCCTCATAAAGGGCCGTGGCCTGTTCGCTCAGCATGTAAACTCCCCGGTGAACGTTCGCATGGGTGGTCCGATAGTATTCGTTCATCGCCTCGATCACCGGGAGCGGCTTCTGGGAGCTGGCTGCGCTATCCAGGAAGACCAGAGGTTTCCCACGGATCGTCTGCTGGAGGATAGGGAAATCCGCCCGGATGCGTTCGACATCCAGTTCTGTTCGCAGCGCCACGCTCTTCATACGGCCCTCCGCAAGGATTCGCACCGATCTCATTTTAACGCGACTCGTTCTCGAACCATCTTCTCCCGGCCGGTTGTAGATAGAGCAGGGGGCTTGGCCGCCCACCCCATTCATTCCAGACCCTCACCCGCGGATGCGGAAGGCCCTCCTAGCGACTCAGGGATCTTCAGAACTCTTCCTCAGGCGGGACGCCCAGCTTGCGGTGAATAATGGCATCCGCCTGGCGTCGGATATCCGGCACCGGGATGCGATCCAGAACCGGAGCGAAAAATCCTTCCACGATCAGGCGGGTGGCGACAGCGCGAGAGAGCCCGCGGGACATCAGATAGAAAAGCTCCTCTTCATTGATCTGCCCCACGGTCGCGCCATGGGTGCACCGCAGGTCATTGGCCATAATCTCCAGGCCCGGGATGGAATCCGCGCGGGCGTGGGGGGAAAGGATGAGATTGCGGTTCGCCTGATAGGCGTCGGTCTTCTGAGCCCCCGGGTGCGCACGGATCATCCCCTGCCATACGGAGCGGGCGCGATCTTTGAGGGCGACCTTGTAAAGCAGATCGCTCTTGGTATAAGGGGCGATATGATCCTGCTCCGTGTCATAATCCGCATGTTGCTGGCCGTCCAGGAAGAAGATGCCCGACATATAAGCGGTAGCGCCACGGCCGATCAGGGCGACCTCCAGGAACGTCTTGGTGATCCCTCCGCCCATCCCGATCACCACCCAATCGAGGGTGCTGTCGCGGTCCACGAAGGCCCGCTCGTGGGTGAAATTCCACATATAGCGTCCCCAGTTCTGGAGGGCGATGTAGGTCAGCCGTGCGTTCTCCTTCAGGTGGATCTCCACAGTTCCGTTATGAAAGGCGGCCCCCACCGCATCGTCGGCCAGGCGCTCATCGATAAAGGTCACCTGCGCGCCGGGCTCCACCACAATCAGGATGCGGGAGAGATCCGTGGGCGCGCCCTGCAACCCGATCACGGCGCGCAAAGGCAGTGGGATCTCCAGATCCCGGGGCACATAGAGGAAGATCCCGTTGCGCCAGAACGCGGCGTTCATCGCCGCGAAGAATCCATCCCCCGGTCGCACGATCTCCCCCAGATAGGGGGCGACCCGATCGGGATGCTCCCGGATCGCGGTCAGCAGATCCGTGAAGATCAACCCCCGGCGCTCCAGCCGTTCGTCCGCCCAGCGAAGCAGAGGACGACCGTTGAACAGCAATAACCCCCCGGCCAGGTCGTCCCGCCGCTCCGGGATCTGCCGCATCTCCTCCGGCGGGGTTGCCCCATCGCTCACGATTACCGTCTCCAGCTCTTCGATGGCCAGAGCCCGGATATCGGTCCGCCGCCATGCCTCATCGTTCGGCCCTGGCTTGGGGGTCTCGCGCAGGATCTGCCAGGCCTCCCGGCGGGCCTGACGGAGCCATTCGGGTTCCTCGCGGGTTTCCAGAAACGCTTCGAACGCTTCGGGGCCAATGCCCCGGGCCTCTCGAAGAAGGTGAGCTTCCGCCATGGGATGCTTGAACCTCCTTGAAGCTTGCGCCCTAAGTGGACATGCGCGCAGGATGCTGAGGGCATCGGATGGGTCTGCTGGGAAGGCGTCAAGCGAAGCCAGCGTTCGCTGGGCGCGGGGCGCCCCGGCCCATCTTTACCGTAGGCCGGAGCGCCGCCGATCGCCCGACCTCCTCCTGCAACCCCGGCAGGATTAACCTACCGAGCCGGACATCTGCAGGCGGATGAGCCGGTTCATTTCCACGGCGTATTCCATCGGCAGCTCCTTCACCAGAGGCTCGACGAAGCCGGTGACGATCATCGCCGCCGCCTCCTCCTGAGGGATACCCCGGCTCATCAGATAGAACAGCTGCTCGTCGCTGATCTTGCTCACCGTGGCCTCGTGGCCGATGGTGACGTTGTCTTCTTCGATCTCCATATATGGATAGGTGTCGGAGCGGGAGATCTCATCCAGGATCAGGGCGTCGCAGTTGACGCTGACTGTAGCCCCTTCGGCGCCCGGGTAAACCCGCACCAGACCCCGATAGGAGGTGCGTCCGCCGTCCTTGCTGATGGACTTGGAGATGATGCGGGAACGGGTGTGCGGCGCCGCGTGGATTGCCTTCCCGCCCGCGTCCTGATGCTGGCCACGGCCCGCAAAAGCGATCGAGAGGATCTCCCCACGGGCCCCCGGCTCCATCAGGTAAACGCTCGGATACTTCATCGTCACCTTGGACCCCAGGTTGCAGTCGACCCATTCCATCACCGCATCCCGGTAAACCACTGCCCGCTTCGTCACCAGGTTGTAGACATTGGTGGACCAGTTCTGAATCGTGGTGTAGCGGACGCGAGCGCCCGGCTTGACGATGATCTCCACCACCGCGCTGTGCAGGGAGTCCGTGGTGTAGATCGGCGCGGTGCAGTTGTGCACGGCGAACCCGCGCACCAAGTAAGAGTTGGGTTCCTCAACATCCAGGTTGAAGACGAACCCGTCATAAGGAACCCGTCGGATGGCCTTGATCGGGACCAGGAAGTAATCCCCGGCGTCGCGAACCTCCCCCATGCGCCGCCCGTGCGTCCAGGTGATGATGAACTGGTCCCTGCGGCGGATCGAACGACCCCGAATGTCATCCGGGCCTCCCTTGCGGACTTGGATGCTGGCGTAGATCCCCTGGCGGGCCAGCAGCTCCTGGATCTGCCGGGCCAGCGTCTCCGAAGCCGTGGCGATCCGGCGCAGCTCCCCGGAGCGCCGCAGCGAGCGGTTCCCATCCCCCGCGAAGTAGGCCTCCAGGAGAGGGGCCACCTGCTCCGGCGGCAGCGCCATGATCGCCTCGCTCAGCTGCTTGTTCGCGGCGCCCTTGCCCGCATGCTCCAGGCAGAACTCCATCAGCTCCCGGGAATATACGGAGATCGTGACGGCATGCTTGCCCCGGATGTGGACCACCTGGGGCTTCTTCCCCGTCACCTGCTGGATGAGGCGCTTGACCTCCTCAATCGCATGGACCTCATGCTCGCCGAAGGAGAAGGCGACCACTGGCTGGCGAAGCGTCTTGTGAACGTATGCGGAGCCTTCCGCCAGATAGTAGCCCAGCAGCCGCAGAAGCTCCGGCGTGAAGGCCGGATGATAGCCCTCTGCCTGGACTTTCGGGAAGACCAGAAAGTCCCCTTCCCGCAGATCTCCAGCCGGCACATACATGGGCCGGGCCTGGAGCAGGCGGCGGGTATCCACCTCAGGCCGCCATCCGTTGCGCGGCCGCCGTCGGACCAGGACGTCCTCCCGGCGCACGACCAGAACGGGATGCTCGGGAGTCAGCCGGAAGGTGTTATAGCGGGAGACCGGCTGGATCTCGATGAGATCTCCTCGATACGGTCGGACCATCACCGCGCGCACCTTCGCCTTGCGGCCGGTCTCGGTGACCACGAAGTCCCCTGGCTTCACCGCCTCGATGTTCACCCAGCGGTCGCCTGTGCTCACCTGTTCCCCAGCCGGTAGACAGCCCTCCACATAATGCACGAACGCCCCTTCCTCCGCGATGATCAGCGTCCGCTCGAACTGCCCCACGTTCTGGGCGTTGATGCGGAAGTAGGCCTGGAGGGGCAGATCCACGTGGACCCCGGGCGGCACGTAAATGAAGGAGCCGCCGGACCAGACGGCGGAGTTCAGGGCGGCGAACTTGTTATCATCGGGCGGGACCACCGTGCCGAAATACTCCCGCACCAGGTCCGGATACTCCCGCACCGCCGTATCGGTGTCCACGAAGATCACACCCAGCTTGCGCAGATGCTCCTGGAGGTTGTGGTAAACCACCTCGCTTTCATACTGTGCGCCCACCCCGGCCAGGAACTTGCGCTCCGCCTCGGGGATCCCGAGGAGCTCGAAGGTGCGCCGGATCTCCTCGGGCACTTCGTCCCAGGAGCGGCTCTTTTTGTCCGTGGGCTTGATGTAGTAGTAGATGTCATCGAAATTGATCCCTGAGAGATCCGCGCCCCATGTGGGCATGGGCTTGGCGAGGAAGATCTCCAGGGCCCGCAGGCGGAACTCCCGCATCCAGTCCGGCTCCCCCTTGAGCCAGGAGATCTCCTCCACGATCTCCCGGGAGAGGCCCTTGCGGGCCTTGTAAACGTAACGCTCGGGCATCGAGAACCCGTATTTATACGTGCCCAGCTCGCTCAGATCGAAGGTCTCCGCCGCCATGATCCCTCCCTTCCTTATGCCGTGGGTTGCTCGGCGAACTGTTCCCGCAGCCACTCGTAGCCTTTCTCCTCCAGCTCCAGGGCCAGCTCCGGCCCGCCGGAGGCCACGATGCGGCCGTTATACATCACGTGGACGAAGTGGGGCTTAACATAGTTCAGGATCCGCTGGTAGTGGGTGATCAACAGGATCCCCATGTGAGGGCCGAAGATCCGGTTGATCCCCTCGGCCACCGTGCGCACCCCGTCGATGTCCAGCCCCGAGTCCGTCTCATCCAGGATGGCCATCTCCGGCTGGAGCACGGCCATCTGGAGGATCTCCAGGCGCTTCTTCTCGCCGCCCGAGAAGCCGTCGTTAACATAGCGAGCGGCGAAGGAATCCTCCAGCCCGAGCAGGGCCAGCTTCTCCCGAAGGAGTTTCCGGAACTCCGGGATCGGAATCCCCTTGTCTTCCGGGTTGAGACGCTTGCGGCGCTCATTGAGGGCGGTGCGCAGGAAGTTCGCCACCGTGACCCCGGGCACCGCCACCGGATACTGGAAGGCCAGGAACAGGCCCAGATGCGCCCGCTCATCCGGGGGAAGCTCCAGGATGTTCCGCCCCTTCCAGAGCACCTCCCCCTGCTCCACGGTATAAGCAGGATGCCCCATCAGAACATACGCGAGGGTGGTCTTGCCGGAACCGTTCGGGCCCATCAGGGCATGGATCTCCCCCTTGCGAACCGTCAGGTTCACCCCCCGCAGGACGGGTTTGCCCTCTACCCGAACGTGCAGGTCCCGAATGATCAGCGCATCCTCCATCGTCGCATGACCTCCCGATCGATAGGTGTGGGATCTCTTCCTCTCTTGCCACGCCCTCGTCGGCACAAAGAGGGGAGGAGAAACCGGAGCCAGCGATCGATCTCCTGGGGCAGGGAAGACCCCCGCCTCTGGCTCCCGAACTCAGGCCTTATCTTACCACGCCGATCTGTGTTTGTCAATACTTTTCATAGAAATCAGAGAAATTGACAATGGGAGCGCGGTCCGGTAAGATAGAGAAAGAGCCGTCCGGGGCGGATGAAAGCCTGGAAGTCCTATCCGGGCTCTAAGGCAGGAAACTCTTGGTCGGGCAACGGAGTAGGAGAAGGAGCGGGCGATGAGCCAGACCCGTCAGCAAATCCTGCAGCGTTTAAAGGAACGGGGGCGGATGACTGTCGCTCAGCTCGCGGAAGAGCTGGGGCTGACGCCGGTTACGGTTCATTATCACTTAAATATCCTGCAACGTCAAGGGCTAGTGGATGCCCAGCTGGAGCGTCGGGGTGTAGGGCGGCCCCGGCTGATCTTCTTCCTGCGGGAGGAGGCCCTCTCCCAGTTTCCCCATGGCTATCATCGACTGGCTGCCCGTCTCCTGAACGAATTGAAAGCCCGTTTGCCGGAGGAAGAAATCCACCGCCTGTTCATCGCGATGGCCCGGGAGATCGCGGTGGAACACGGAGAACGGGTGCGGGCCTGTAAGACCCTGGAGGAGAAGCTGGAGGCGCTGGTCGAGCTGCTGGGGGAGGAGGGCTTCTTGGCCCGCTGGGAGCAGCTGGGCAATGAGCTGCGCCTGCATCAATACAACTGCCCATATAACTATGTGGTCCATCACCATCCGGAAGTGTGTGATCTGGATCGCACCCTGATCGCCCTGACGCTGGGAGCCGATGTGGAGCGCTCCAGTTGCATCTTAAGTGGGGATATATGCTGCACCTTCATCATCAAGCCGCAGTCCGGCCCGCTCTCTGTGGAGCTTCCGTCTGGAACCCGCGGATAGGCGGGAGGGGAGACGGGTGGCTCCGCATGTGCGTTTGTGCCTTCCATAACGGCTCGGAGGAGCCATCCGCCCCGGCCTCCAAAGCTCCCAGGAGAACATCCCGAGCCTAATATCAAGGAGGATGCCGATGAGCGAGATGAATCCGAATGCGGCCTCTCCTTCTCCATCCTCGGAATCCCATGAAGAGCTGGTCCAGAAAATCCGGGAGGCCCTCCGGGCGGTGGTGGATCCCGAGATCGGCATGAATGTGGTCCAGCTGGGCCTGATTCGGAACATTGAAATCCAGCCGGACCTCATTCAGATTACCATGATCCTCACCACCCCCTTCTGCCCGGCAGGCCCCTACCTTCTGGAGCAGGTGCGTTATGTGACCGAGCAGGTCACGGGCCGGCCGACGAAGGTGACGCTGAGCATGGAGATGTGGGATCCCTCTATGATGGAAGAGGAAGCCCTGGCGGAGTGGGGATTGTGGTGAAGGAATGGATAGCCGGAGGCAGCTGACCCCTTTTCAAACACGCGCTCAGGGGGCCGGAAGGATCACGCTGCGATCCTCCGGCTGTTTTCCGTTCCACTCGACCGCAGCTCGTTCCCCGGTTTCCAGATCATAGAGCCCAATCCGAAAGGCAGCGGGTCGTATGCCGGCCGGGATCGGGTGGCGATCGATGATCCGATCCCCCGGGCGCCATGCGTCGGCTGGCGCGAGCCCGCCGGCCACCGGTCCATCGGCCTGGCCGATCATCCGCCCCTCCGGGTCAAGGAGGTGAACGAACACTTGCCATCGACGGCCAGGCGCCGCCTCCGCTTCCCAGAGCAGGATCAGCTCTCCAGTTGATCTCTCCACCCGCCAGCCTCGAAGCACAATTCCCCCATCCAGGCGCGGGGCTGGATCCAGCGGGTTGAATCCCTCCTCCCCCGTGGAAGCCTCTCTCACCAGCCAGATGCGATGCAACGGGATCCAGCTCAGATCCTCCCGGAACACATAGATGGCGTGATCCGGCAGCGCATCCCGGAGCTCGTGGAAGCCCATGGGGGACGCTGGCGTGAACCAGTTCGGATAGAGCGCCTCTACTCGCGCGCTCCGCACCCACCCCGCCGGCCGATCTGTCAGATCCGGCCCGCCGTTGATCCGGATATACCAGGCCAGCTGCCGATCGTCCGTGATCAGCACGGCCCCTGCTCCTCCATAGGGATAGGGATCGTAACGGGCTCGGAACCAGCGATAGCCCACGTTGTAAGGCGGGTTCACGAAGATCATGGGGTGCGCTTCCGCTGCCCTAGCGGCCTGGGCCATTCCCCGGAGGATCGTGGTTGCATCCCGGTAATAGCCCAGCGAGCTGGTGAGGAACAGAAAGGCAATCGTCAGCGTGCCTCCCATGATCGCTCCGGCCGCGATACGACCCCATATTCCCCGCTGCCGGGTGCCCTCCAGGACGCCTGCCCAGGCCAGGGCGCTCCAGAGACCGGGGATGAGCAGCATTCGCGGATAGTTCATCATACCGGAAGCGGGACCCCAGAAGATCAGTGCCGGGGCGATGCTGACCCCAAACCCCCAGAACCCCAGGGGGACTGTCCATCGGGGCCGGGCCCATAGGGCCATCCCCACCGTGATCCCGAACCCCAGCCCCAGGAAGGCCCAATCCTCGGGTCGCAGCGCCCGCAGGAGGATCGGTCGGGGCGCGAACAGGGCCTTCCACAGGGCCCCGAAGATCGGCCCCAGAGGATGCAGCCAGCCCTGCATGGCGTAGAGGCTGCTTTCCAGGGTGAAGAGGGGCAGGGCCAGGACACCCGGGTCGCCCCGGGGAAGGGTGCGCCAGAACAGCATGTAACCGGCTCCCAGGGCGAAGCCCATCGGGATCGCGCGACCCAAAACGGGGAACCGGCCTGGGCGCGCCACTGCGATCCCCAGCAGCCACGCCGGCCAGACGATGCCGGTCTCGTGGGAGAGGATGGCGGCCAGATAGGCTCCCAGGCCGGCGAGGACGCTTCCCATGGTCCCCCGGGAGCCGGGACGGAGGATCACCAGGGTGGCGATCAGCATCCAGAACAGGGCGAGGCTGTGGACAGATCCCATCACGAAGGCGATGGGTTCGTGCGCGAAGGGGAAGAGGCCGAACAGCGCCGTCGCGCTCCAGGCGAGGGCGGGCGAGGCTCCCAGGCGCCGGAGGACCACATAGCCCATGGCCGTGTTCAGCATGTGCGTGCTCAGAGTGAGGAAGTGGAAAACGGCGCCGTCGTAACCGAATCCCCGCTGGACCATCCAGAACACCGACATCGAGAGCGGCCGGTAGTGCAGGAAACCCTGAGCGCCCTGAAAAAGGGTGCGGGGATCTCGATGGGCGAGGACGGAAAACAGGAGATCGTCGGAGAAGAAGCCGACGGAAAGCACGGGCATGTAAAGGGCGAAGATCAGGAGGAAGAGGATGCCCCCACCCCAGGCTCTGCGGATCCGGAAGGGACGTTCTATCAGAAGAGAAGGTGGGAAGACGAGCGGAGCCCGCTGCATCGGCGATTCTTTCCGATCCATAGGTAAAGGGTACTGGTGGCAGGGACAGGGATGTGCTCTCTTATGGGCTCAGGAACACCCAGAGCGCCGGCCCGAAGAGGGCCAGACCGACCAGGACGGCGGCGATCGCGCAGAGCAGGACCATCCCGGCGGACACGTCCTTGGCGATCCGGGCCAGCGGATGAGGATGCGGGCTGGTCAGGTCCACCACGGCCTCCAGCGCGGTGTTGAGCAGCTCCGCCGCCCAGACCATGGCGATGGTCAGAACCAGGATGGCCCAGCGGAGCGCGTCGAAGCGAAGCAACCCTGCCAGGGCCACCACCATCGCTGTGATGACCGTGTGGATCCGGAGGTTCCGCTGCGTTCGCCAGGCATAGCGCAACCCGGCGAAGGCGAATCCGAAGCTTTCCCATACGGTGCGGGCGCGCACGCTGGACGTTCCTCCCATCACCGGGCGCGGCGGATTTCCTCCACGGCCTGAGGGTTCTCCAGGGCGGAGAGATCGCCGGGGTCCCGTCCGAGATAGATGGCGCGGATCACCCGGCGCATCAGCTTGGCGTTGCGCGTCTTTGGGATATCCCGAACGAAGCGAACCTCTTTCGGTGCCAGGGCTTTCCCCATCCGATGCGCCACGTGCTCGATCAGGGCCGCTCGCAGGGTTTCATCCGGCTCATGGCCGGGTCGCAGCACCACGAAAGCCACCGGGACCTCGCCCCTGATCTCATCCGGAACGCCGATCACCGCCGCCTCGGCGACGGCCGGATGCTCCACGAGCACCGATTCCATCTCCGCCGGCCCCAGCCGTTTGCCGCCCACCTTCAACGTATCATCCGCCCGCCCCAGGATATACCAGAAGCCATCCTCATCGATGTAAACCAGATCCCCGTGATACCACATTCCTTCAAATCGCGACCAGTAGGTCTCCAGATAACGATCCGGGTCTCCCCAGAAGCTCCGGGTCATCCCGGGGTTGACATTGCGGATCACCAGGAGGCCCACCTCCTCCCGCACCGGCTTCCCTTCTTCGTCCACGCAGTCCGCCTGGACGCCGGGGACCACGGTGTTAAACGAACATGGCTTCAGCGGGCGGACCACCGTGCAGCCGAGGATGCCGCCGAAGACCTCGGTTCCGCCGGAGTAGTTAATGATGGGGCAGCGCTCCTTGCCGACATGGCGGAACGTCCACAGCCAGGGTTCGGGATTCCACGGCTCTCCGGTAGATCCCAGAAGCCGCAGGGAGGGCATGGGATGTCGGTCAGGCCATTCCTCCCCATATCGCATCATCGCCCGGATCAGGGTAGGGGAGATCCCCAGGATCGTCACCCCGTGGCGCTCCACCATGGACCACAGCCGGTCCGGCTCCGGGTAATCCGGCGCCCCGTCATACAGGAAGCAGGCCGCGCCCAGGGTGAGGCTGCCCAGGATCAGCCAGGGCCCCATCATCCAGCCGATGTCGGTCACCCAGTGGATGAGGTCGTCGGGCTTGAGGTCGAAGAGGTGATACATATCCTGGGCCGCTTTGATCGGCGCCCCGCCGTGGACGTGGACGGTGCCTTTGGGCCGGCCGGTGGTCCCGGAGGTGTAGATGATCATGAACGGCGTTTCGCTGGGGAACGCGGGGGCTTCACCACCGGGGGAATGGGGGGCGGTGATCTCATGGAGCCACTGATCCCGACCCTCATGCCACGGGATCAGATTCCCGGCCCGGCGGACGACCAGGGTTTTTTCCACACCTGGGGCCCCCTGAAGGGCTTCATCCGCGATCTCCTTCATCGGCACGATTCGCCCCCGCCGGGGGAATCCGTCGGCGGTGATCAAAAAACGAGCCCCCGCATCCTGCAAGCGCACCGCCACCGCTTCAGGGCCGAAGCCGGAGAACAGAGGGATGACGATAGCACCGATCCGCATGGCGGCCAGCAGGGCGAAAGCGACCTCCGGGATCATCGGAAGGAACAGACCGATTCGATCCCCGGGCTGCGCACCCATCGCCTGAAGCGCCCTCGCCAGTCGGGCGACCTCCTCGAAAACCTGGCGGTAAGTGTAGCGACGGATCTCCCCCTCTTCCCCTTCCCAGATCAGCGCCAGCCGATCCCCTCGCCCGGCCTCCAGGTGGCGATCCAGCGCGTTCTCCGTAGCGTTCAGGGTTCCGCCCACAAACCACTGCGCCCACGGGGCCCCACGACTGAGATCCACAGTTTCGCGATAGGGGGTCCGCCAGCGGAAACCGGTATCTTCGAAGAACGCTTTCCAGAACCCTGCGGGGTCGGCAAAGGACCACTCGAGGAAGGCTTCATAGGATGGGAAACCCAGACGGCGCATCTGCGCCAAGACGTTGCTGTGTTCCACGGTCTGGGGATCGGGACGCCACGTGATCTGAAGGTTTAACTCCTTCATAAGGCCCCCCGGGATCAGGTTGGGAGTCCCCTGAGGCGGTGAGGAATGGAACGTCCGGTGCATGGGAGATTTTAGCGCGAATCGGGAAGGCGATCACCCAACCGTGGGGGAGGCCGCAGGGCTTTCCCATCTTCCTGACTGGATTCACGCTGCCGGCCTCTCTTAATCTTCACGCAGATAACGGAGCTCGTGGGCTTTGCGCTCCAATTCTTCCCGGAAATCCGGATGGGCGATCCCAATCAGGGCGCGGGCCCGCTGGCGGATGGTCTTCCCATAGAGGTCCGCGACTCCCCACTCGGTGACCACGAAGCGAACGTGGTTGCGGGTGGTGGTGACCCCGGCGCCGGGTTTCAGCATGGGCACAATGCGGCTGACCACCGTGCCGTCCTTCAGGCGGGTGGTGCTGGGGAGGGCGATGATCGGCAACCCCCCACGGGATCGCGAGGCGCCATAGATGAAATCCAGCTGGCCTCCCACACCACTGTAAAACAAATGGCCGATGCTATCCGCGCAGACCTGGCCGGTCAGGTCCACCTCAATGGCGGAGTTGATGGCTACCATGCGCTCGTTCTGGGCGATAACGAACGGATCGTTCACATAGTCGGTGGGATGCAATTCGATAATCGGGTTGTCGTGAGCGAACTCATACAGTCGCCGCGTGCCCAGCATAAAGCCCGCCACGATCTTCCCCGGATGAAGGGTCTTCCGCTCCCCGGTGATCACTCCTCTCTCCACCAGGTCGATGATCCCATCAGAGAACAACTCGGTGTGGACCCCCAGGTCCTTGTGGTGGATGAGGGACCGGAGCACCGCGTCCGGGATGGCTCCGATCCCGGTCTGCAGCGTGGCGCCGTCCGGGATCATGGCGGCGATGTGTTCCGCGATGCGTCGGGCGACCTCGGACTGCTCGGCCATATGGACTTCGGGGAGAGGATACGATACGGGGACGATGGCGGTGAGCCGGGAGATATGGATGAAACTATCGCCCAGGGTTCGGGGCATGTGCTCGTTCACCTCGGCGATCACCATGCGAGCGGAATGAGCCGCCGGCTTGGTGATCCCCACTTCCACACCGAAGGAGCAGAACCCGTGCTCATCGGGTGGCGAGACCTGGATCAGGGCGACATCCAGGGGAAGGCGACCGCTGCGGAACAGGCCGGGGATCTCCGAAAGGAAGCAGGGGGTGAAATCCGCCCGGCCTTCCTGGACTGCCCGGCGGACGTTATCACTGATGAAGAGGGTGTTCACCCGGATGTGCCGCTCCATTCCGGGGGCGACGTAATCCGCGGGGCCCACGGTGAGGACCTGCACGATCTCCACGTTCTCCAGGTTGGGGGCGTATTCCACCAGGGCAGCCAGCAACCGCTGGGGGACGCCACAGTTTCCGGACAGGAAGACCCGCATCCCGGATCGGATGTGGCGGCGGATCGCTTCTTCCGCGGTCATCAGTTTTTCCCGGTAGATCTCCATCCACGACATCCGAGGCCTCCCGGAAAGGGATTCTTCAGTGACGGACCGAGGCTTCCAGTTCCAGAACACGGGCCAGCTCCGGATGCACCACCCGGCCCTCCCGGGTGTTGACGCCGCGGGCCAGGGCCGGGTTCCGGGCCAGGGCCTCCTCCAGGCCTAGCCGGGCGATCTCCTCCAGGAACGGCCACAGGGCGTTCGTCAGCGCATGGGTTGCCGTCCGCCCCAACACGCCGGTCATGTTCGGCACCGCATAGTGGATCACTTCTTCCTCCACAAAGATCGGGTCCCGATGAGTGGTTGGGCGGCTGGTTTCGACGCATCCGCCCTGATCGATGGAGATATCCATAATGAGCGCGCGCGGCTTCATCGTCCGGACCATCTCCCGGGTGATGAGGATGGGGGCGCGGGCGCCGGGCACCAGCACCGCGCCGATCAGCACATCCGCGAAGCGGACGACCTTACGCAGGTTGTAGGGATGCGAGATCATAGTCACGACGTGGCCGCCGAGCAGCTCTTCCAGACGCTGGAGCCGGCGGATGTCCTTATCCAGCACGTAGACGCTGGCCCCCATGCCAGCGAAAGCCCGTGCGGCGTTCGATCCAACGACTCCCGCTCCCAGGATCACCACTTCAGCGGGGGGGATGCCTGGGGCACCGCCCAGCAGGATCCCTTTGCCGCCGCGGTCGTTCTGAAGGAGCGTCGCGGCGACATGGGCGGCCATCCGTCCGGCGATCGTGCTGATCGGGGCGAGGATCGGAAGGCTTCCGTCATCGGCCTGCACGGTTTCGTAAGCGATGGCGGTGACCCGCCGCTGGAGGAGGAGGTCGATCTTATCTCGACGGGCAGCCGCCAGGTGAAGGAAACCCATCAGGGCCTGCCCCTCGCGGAGCCATTCGAACTCCTCCGGAGTCGGCCGGGCCACCTTGACCACCAGATCTGCCCGTCCGTAGACCTCCAGGCCGGAATATACAATCTGAGCCCCTGCATGGCGATAGTCCTCATCGGTGAAACCCGCGCCAAGGCCGGCCCCGCTCTCCACCCATACGGTGTGGCCGGCCTGAACCAGCATCTCCACCCCCGCAGGGGTGAGGCTCACCCGATATTCCTCTGTCCGACGCTCCTTCGGGATCCCAATGTGCATGCGAACCTCCGCGATCTCCGGTCTATTCCGCTGGCGAATCAATGTCGCAAAACAGGTCTCGGGGAAAGCGCAGTCCCTCTCCGTTGCTCTGGAAGATTAGGGAGGAAAGCCAGCCGTGCAATGCGCAATTTCTATCATATAATTGAGAACGGATTCGTGCTCCGGAGGCCCAGATGTCGATCGCATCCAAGGATCTGCCTGTCCTCCTGAAACTGCTGGAACAGCATCCAGAGTGGCGGGAAGCGCTGCGAGCTCTTCTGTTTTCCGAAGAGCTGCTGCAAATGCCTCAGGAGTTTGAGGGGTTCCGGGCGGAGGTCTATCGCCGGTTTGCCGAGCTGGCTGAAGCACTTACTCGTTCGATAGAGGCGCAAACCCGCTTGATCGAGGCGCAGACGGGCGTGGCGGAGCGGGTGGCCCGTCTGGAGGAGGTGGTGGCGCAGCTGGTGGAGGCGCAAGCCCGTCTGGAGGAGGCGATGGCGCAGCTGGCGGAGCGGGTGGGCCGTCTGGAGGAGGCGATGGCGCAGCTGGCGGAGCGGGTGGGCCGTCTGGAGGAGGCGATGGCGCAGCTGGCGGAGCGGGTGGGCCGTCTGGAGGAGGCGATGGCGCAGCTGGCGGAGCGGGTGGGCCGTCTGGAGGAGGCGATGGCGCAGCTGGCGGAACGGGTGGGCCGCCTGGAGGCGCGCATGGTTCGGATGGAGGAACGACTGATGCGCCGCCTGACGGCCTTCGGAGCGCGCTGGGGGCTGCGCAGCGAGAGGGCCTGGCGGGAGGGAATGCGCGCTGTGCTGGAGGCAACCGGCTTCGATGTCGAACGGTGGGTGGCCTTTGATGCCAGTGGGATGGTGTTCGACGCCCCTTCCGATGTCGAGCTGGATGTGATCATCCGGGATGGAAAAATCATCATTGTGGAGTTGCGGACATCGGTGAGCCGGGAAATGCTTCCCACAATGGAGCGGAAGGTGAAATTCTATGAGCAACAGACCGGCCGGAAAGTGGACCGGAGGATACTGATCACCCCCTGGTATGAGCCCGGTGCAGATGCGATCGCTCGCCGGTGGGGATGGGAACTTTATGGAGAACCTGAGGAGCTCCAGATCGAGGAGTAAGCGCACGCGCTCTGTAAGCGGTTCGGATCGGGTTCCACCGGGGACAGGAAAAGAGGCCGGGGGGATGGGGCGATCGGCCAGGCGATGGGCTCCATCCTCCCGGCCATGAACGCTCCTAAGGGTGAACGGAAAGCCCATGCCGATTTCCGTCTCGCCGGATTTGCGTTCAGCGGGCTGCGTCAACCCCGTGCTCCGCGAGGTGGCGCAGAAGATAAAATCCATCCGGTGTGGTCTCTTGATGATCCCCATCAACTGCCTTTCCTCGAGCCCGGGCGCCCCCCGAATTTCTGATCCCGTATTAGGCGAACGACCTCCGGCATGGGGGTATCTGGAGATACGGTGGTGAAATCCGGCGCCATGCAGGCTCGCCCCGGCCCATGTTCCGGGAGGAGCTGGTCGGAACGGCGCTCATGGAGCGCCTGAGGGAATTCATGGCGAAACACTGATCCCGGTCCGTAATGATCCCCACCCGTTGCCCTCCCTTACTACCGGGGCCAACCCAGGGGTTCTTCCCTATACCCTGATCTCCCCCTATTCCCTGGGCGAATAGGCACATCGCGCTCGATAGCCCGTCCAGCCTAAGTGTTCCCACCAGATCCGCGGCGGGCCCCATTTTTTCCACTATAGAGAAGCTGGTCAAATACTCCAGTGATCTCTGGCAAGATTTTGATGTGAAGAATGTCGTGGAATGCTGGCTTTCCCCATTGGCACTCATGGGAATCCCAGGACCTTCAGGATTTCTCTCCGAGATCTTCACAGGATCTTCAAAAGCTCCTGGCAGCATGGGATAGGGAAACGAAGCCTGAGAACAGGAGGTCGCGGTGAATCACTGGAAGATCTGGATCGGTTCAGGGCTCTTCGCCGGCCTGATCGGCCTCGCGCTGATCGGCGCAGGGATGGTTCGCGCCAGCGCTGTTGAGCGTGGAGCGCCCTACCCGGCCGGGACGCCGACCCCTTCCACTGTTCCAATCCCCGGATTTGGCCTCGGAGGGCGGTGGGGGATGGGCCCGATGATGGGCCGCTGGGGTGGAGGACCTCGGGCTTCCCGGCCGTGGACGGCCACCGTTCCCTTCGGGGGATGCCCGATGATGGGCGGAAGCTGGGGGCCCATCGGGTCAACGGCTCGCACCTCGATCTCCGATGAGGAGGCGGTGCGCATTGCCCGGGAAGCCATTGCCGCATATGGGAACCCGGATCTGGAGCTGGCCGAGGTGATGGCGTTTGATAATCATTTTTATGCTCAAGCCCGAGAGCGAAGCACCGGTCGTTATGCGTTCGAGTTTCTGATCGATCGATATACCGGTGCTGTTCACCCTGAGCCCGGGCCCAATATGATGTGGAACGCGCGCTATGGGATGATGGGACGGGGCATGATGGGTGGCGGGTTCTTCTCGTCCGGGGAGATGAGGCTTTCCCCGGAGGAGGCGCGCCAGCGGGCTCAGGCTTATCTGGACCAGGCCATGCCCGGGGCCATCGCGGATGAGGAGGCCGATCCTTTTTATGGCTATTACACCCTGCACATCCTCCGGGATGGACAAATCGTCGGGATGCTCAGTGTGCATGGCTCGACAGGCCAGGTGTGGATACATACCTGGCACGGGAGCTTCCTCCGGATGATCTATGGGCACGAGGGAGAGCATTAAACGGGGCTCCTTCCGGGTAGATGAAGCGGTCGCCGCTCTCTTCGATCGGGAGGGAGCATCGAGCTCCCTGTGTAGAAGCATGATCGCATAACTCTCAATTAAGATCGAAGGAGGGAACGATGAGCCGGAACTGGATCTGGGTGCTGGTTGGGGTTGTGATCCTGGTGCTGGGCATCGGGGTGCTGGGTTTCCTGACCGGCCCCGCCTGGGGCTGGGGATGGGGCTGCCCGGGCTGCCCGATGATGGGGCGGTGGGGCTGGGGGTTCGGTGGCATGGGC
>Ga0101942_100237_pt1 | contig 31241 bp, 25 predicted proteins | sample DewCreD2012metaG_4_FD_75243 | JGI IMG/M metagenome (GOLD analysis project Ga0101942, IMG submission 75243) | Hot spring sediment bacterial and archeal communities from British Columbia, Canada, to study Microbial Dark Matter (Phase II) - Dewar... ...
CTAAACATTATATAATAATCATCCCATATATGATTGGGAGCCTGAATTGCCAATCCCTATTGTTGAGCTTAGGGATGTTTGGAAGATCTATAAGGTTGGTTCTATAGAATATCCAGCACTAAGGGGTGTTAGCATATCTATTGATAAGGGTAGCATGATCTCTATAGTAGGACCATCTGGTAGCGGTAAAACTACTATGCTGCACCTCATTGGAGCACTTGATAGACCCACTAAGGGCGAGATACTCGTAGATGGTATAGCTATAACAAGGCTCAGCGATAACAAGCTAGCAGATTTTAGAAACAAAACAATAGGTTTTATTTTTCAGCAGTATAATCTGATTCCATACCTAACTGCTATAGAGAATGTAGAGATGCCAATGATCGTATCAGGAATCCCTCCAAGCGAGAGGAGAAGTAGGGCTAGGTTTCTTCTAGAGCAGCTAGGGCTTGGGGGCAAGATATGGAAAAGACCCTCAGAGCTGAGCGGAGGCGAGCAACAGAGGGTAGCTATAGCCAGGGCCCTGGCAAACAATCCTAAGGTGATCCTTGCTGACGAGCCTACTGGTAATCTCGATAGTGCTAATGCTAGGATTGTTGTGGATCTACTTAGGAAGATCAATATAGAGATGGGTGTAACAGTAATTATAGTCACCCATAACATGGAGGTAGCAGATATTACTGAGAGGATTATATATTTAAGAGACGGGGTCGTTGTCAAGGAGGAGAGAAAGGGGTGATCCCATGAACAAGATATATGCTCTTCTATATATAGTTCTACTCATTATATCTATACTGGGTTTAGTACTACCTCCAAGATCCGAAGCACAGGCTCAGTACTTTCTTCTAGCCGGGGTTAGCTGGGGCTCTGAAGCATCCCCAGGAGATCTCAGCACACCACTAACAATATCGATACAATACATAGGCACAACAAATCTCAACAGCATGACCGGGATCCTTTATTTACCAAGCGGCTTTAAATCAAGCGATGGAGGAGGTGTTGCAACAGCATATAGCGGACCAAGCCCCGCAGGATCTATAATTCCTCTCACATTCTACATATCAATAGACCCAAGCACCCCTATTGGGAATTATGGGGCTGCGCTGCATATAATAGGAAGAACAATATATGGGGCGGTGCTAGAGCATGATTTCAACGTATCCATAGATCTTAGAGGGAAGGCCGATCTTGTGTTCGATGCCAGCCCAAGGATCTTAAGGCCCGGTGATATAAATGAGATAAGTATTAGGGCATATAACAGGGGGACTGGGCCTGCATATAACCTCACGCTCGGTTATAGCGTTCAGGGTTCGGGGTCTGTAATATCCCTCCCACTAAGTATTGATATATTACCGGCTCGAATGTATTATGACACCAGGATCCAGGTATATGTACCCCCGTCTGCATCATCTCAGCCATTAATCCTAAGCATAGCGGCTACATATTTAAACCCATACTATATGCAGAAAACATATTCACAAACCCTCGGATTCTATGTAGGCCAGCTACAACAAACAGTTATATCCATATCCCCAGTCTCGCCTAATGTGGTTGCTGGTACAGTTAACCATCTAGTATTAAAAGTAGCAAATCTGGGCACAGCGAGGATATCTAGCATGGTGATTAGCATAGCTGCCCCACAGCAGACAGCCCTTATCCTAGGAGATGGGAGGTTCTATATAAGCAGTCTGGAAGCCGGCGAGGCTAGGAATATAACCCTGACGCTATATATATCGCCCCAGGCTCCACAGATACTATATCTGCAGGCCCAGGCGAGCTATATAGATTCATGGGGAACTCAGAGAAGCGACTCTATAGCTATAGGGCTCTCGATAGATTATCAACCAGGGTATTTCCAAGCCGTGAACTCTTTCTGGGGCACTCCAGGGCAGATAATACAAGTTGGGCCTGGGGATAGTGGTGTTCCTTTAACAATTACTGTGAGGTATATAGGGAATAGCACTATTTATAATGTTAACTTCACACTTGTAGCGCCAAATGGTATAGAGATCCTTCCAAGCCTCCAGAGTGTCTCTCAGTATATCTCATCCTTACAGCCAAACAGCGTCCTCCAGCTCACATACCAAGTCAGCATAGGCTCTTCCCTCTCTACGGAATCATATAAATTCTACCTACTCATCACATGGGACACACAGAGCAGATCGGGGTATAGCCAGGCTCTGCCTTTATCAATAGATATAAAGGGGAGGGCTGATCTCTATATAACTCCACTAACACCAAGCCCTGAGCCAGGCTCTATAAATCTTCTAAGGCTATTAATAACAAACAATGGCACTGGTTCGGCTACACAGATAGCTATATCATCAATACAAGCGCCATCAATATCTATATTGGATTACCAGCCAAGGCAGTTCAGTCTTCCGCCAGGAGGAAGCTCTATAATAAATATCACAGCATATATTCCACCAGCTCTCCAGCAATCACCCCTAGTCTTATCGCTATCTCTCACATATGTGGATCCCTATGGTTATCAGAGGAGCTACACACAGCAAGTAGGGTTATACACAGGAGCCCAGAAGATGCCTTTGATAATAATAGACACGCTAGACAAAACCCTTGTGCCAGGATATATAAACAACATATCTATAAGGGTAACAAACGTGGGGGCTGCAGATATATATAACATAAGCGTGGGGCTCTCTACACAAGCTCCTGGGGCTGCTAGCATAACACCGAGCCAGCTTATAAGCCAACTAAGAGGAGGTGGGAGCGCCTCCCTAAGCTACCAGGTCTATGTTCCATCAAATCTAGCAGGCTCTACACTAAGTATAAGCGTAACAATAAGCTATGTGGATCAATATGGAGTGGCAAAAGTACAGACTCAGTTGTTGGGCTTCTACGTATCCGAGTCACAGCAGTCAATGCTCACTTTCAATATATCTAGCAATATAATACAGCCAGGTTTTAACAATATATCGATAATCCTTACTAATAATGGTGTTTCAGGTCTCTATAACATAACACTCCAGATAACACCTCCACAGTCTATAGCGTTGGTTAACAGTGACGGTAGATTCTATATACCAAGCTTAGGTAGTGGGGAGAAATGGTACTCATCTATATCATTATATATGAGCAGATCATCAGCTCTCCCACAACAGACATATAGCACAACCAGTATGGGTATCACTCTCACATATTATGATCAAACGGGGGCATTGAGAAGCGAGAGTAGGAGTATCTATCTAATAATCTCCATACCCCCGCTGGTGTCTCCTATAGATATAGAGATGGAGCCTCAGATACTAGTTGCAGGTAAGATCAACAATGCAACAGTATATATAAGAAACAAGGGCTCGCAGGCTATCGATAACCTAGTTATATCCCTATCAACAATAGGGGGACAGATATCATTAATAGGGAGAACAAACATCCAGATCCAGAGATTATTACAGGGAAGCTCTATAGAGATACCTCTCCTAATATATGTTCCACCAGCAGCCTCTCCATCAGCAACGATCCAAACGGATCTTAAGTACTATATAGAAGGACCGCTATTCCAAGAGGTAAGAAGTATTGGTGTTGTCTCTAGAGGAATAATAGATCTAAAGGTAACGGATTTCGCAATAATACCAGAGAGACCCTCACCAGGGCAGATATTCTCAATTACAGTAACCCTCACTAACCAGGGAACAATAACAGCATCAGCTGTAACGGCAACCCCCCTACAGACCCAAGATATAAGGATCTTTGGATCCAGATCTGTCTTTATAGGAGACATGCAAGTGAACTCTCCATCCACATTTACAGTAACACTTATAACATCCAATACAACAAGACCTGGGAGATACGAGGTTCCTATACAGATATCCTACTACGATAATCTCAGAACCCTGTACACAATCAACATATCAATACCAATAATTATAGGAGGCTTTCAACAAGCAATAACAAGAACCCCAGCATTGGAGCAGGGGCCAGGCTTTGGATTCCTAAATAGCCAGTTGATCTACTACCTCGTGATCGCCGCCGTAGCATTTGCCATAGGAATCTATGTTGGGAGAAGAAGGTGAGTTAAATGAGAATCTCTGATCTTATAAAGCTGGCGCTAATGGATCTAGGACAGAGAAAGCTTAGAGCTGCCCTTACAATGATAAGTGTATCTATAGGGGTTGCTAGCATAATAGCTCTCGTATCACAGGCTGCAGGGATACAACAATCAGTAGTTGATACCCTCTATAAGCTTGGCCCTACAACTATGTTTCTAACACCTAGAGGGTATCAAATAACCTCGGTCGATGTTATAAGGATCTCCGAGCTCCAAGGTGTTGCAAGGGTGATCCCTATTGTCCAGATCCCTGGATCTATATATAGATCTGGACAACAGGTTCAAGTATCGCTTGTTGGAATAAGGAGCAGCGATCTTGAAGCGCTTCTTGGAAGCATAAAAATTCTCGACGGCAGTACATATCCAGATGCCCCTGTCCCAGTAGCACTTGTTGGATATAATATAGCATTTCCACCAGAGCAGGGTGGTTCTCAATCAATATATGTAGGCCAGCCGCTGCTTGTTGAGTTAGGGTTTGGTCAGTTCAGACAGAGGATCCAGCTCCAGATTATAGGTATTCTAGGCCAATATGGCTCAACACCCTTTGTCTCCCCCGATAACTCTATACTGGTTCCGCTAGATGAGCTGATGAAGATCCTCAACAGAAGATCCTACAGCATGCTTCTAGTAAAGGCAAGCGATATAAACACTGTTAATGACCTATCCAATACCCTGAATACCATATACGGCAATAACCTACAGATCCTCACTGTCCAACAGCTGAGCGAGACTGTATCAAGCATAATAGGTCAGTTTGGTGTACTCCTCGCATCAATAGCCGGGATCTCTCTTAGCGTGGCTGGTCTTGGTACCATGAATATAATGATGATAACGGTGCTAGAGAGAACAAGAGAGATAGGTGTTATGAAGGCTCTTGGATTTAAGAACAGAGATGTATTGCTACTATATCTATTAGAAGCATCCTTAATAGGCATCATAGGCGGCCTCATAGGGATAGGTCTAGGGATCGGTGGAGCCCAGATGCTTCCAAGCATAATTAGCTACTCATTTCTAAGAACACCACAACAAAGGGGGTCAGGACCGCAGCAGGGTATGGCTCAACAAGGGCAGGTGAGCTTATCATATAGCCCAGTGATCCCCATTGACATGACTATAACAGCATTCGCAATAGCTATTCTTGTAAGCATAATAGCTGGGCTATACCCAGCCTGGAGAGCCTCGAGAATGGAGCCTGTGAGAGCTCTTAGATATGAGTGACAACGGCAACAAGCCCAGCTCTCTAGGGCAGTTTTTAATATATGCATGTTTTAAACCCTTTAGGGCTGGAGGTGGGGTCTTAATAGGGATGATGTTGTGGGATTAGATGCTAATAGGCTATTGCGTGATAATAAGGGGTGGGCTCTTCTCCCAGCCATTCTGTGTTGGGAGTCCACGGATCCATAAACAAGCAATACCCCAGCCCCAGTACCCTAAGAGCAGGCAAGCCCTAACCATGAATAACAACCAGCTTAAAATCAGCACACACCTCAGCACTTAATAAATAAAACAGAATGAGTGATAAGTGAGTGATAAAAACCACCAGCCATAATTCAAGAATGAAAGCAGCAAACCACAAACAAGCGAGCAACCTTGGGGGAACCCCACAATCTAGGGTAGGGAGGTGACCAGATGCTTTTAAAGCTATAGCTAGTGTTTTAACCTATTCTATCATTAATAGCTGAGAACTTTGCCCTTAGGGTTAGGAGAATCTTTATTTAATCTTTATCCAGCGAGATTAAAATCTATAGTCCTAGTGACTCATCTTGCTCGTATCTTTTCCCTGTTCTTAGAGCCTCATGGGCTCTAGAGAGCTCTATACCTAGGTAGAGGGAGTGCTCTGGATCCTGTACTCCTGATAGTCTTAATGCTACCCTGCCAATGCTCCTCGGATCCCTGCCCCTAACTCTATATAAGGCCTTCTCCTTATCATTGCCAGAGAATATATATACCTCTATATACCCGCTATCATAATCAGGCTGGATTACGAAGAATCTTTCTCTATCAAGCCTGGATGGGGGTATGTATCTATCCACCATGATATCTTCCTCAAAGGCTATGGGGATCCTCATTGGCTTCTCCTTCGACTTGGCTATTAGAAGATCTATACCCAGATCCTTTGGAGGCGACTTCCTAACATATGCTACCGAGCACATTAGACAGGCTCTCTTAACTTCTCTTACAGATCCTCTCGTCTTCCAGCTATCCTCTGTGGTTAGAATAATAGAAGCGCCAGCCTCTAGGGCTAGGCTTGCTATAAGGGCATTTGCACCTATAGAATCTGCGTCGATCATCTCAACAATATTGGCAGAGCTCATTAGAACAGGGTAGCCGGCAATAGTTCTCCTAGTAAGGCTTACAGCATATATACCCTCGATTGCTCCAAAATGTGGTGGCGGTATAACTGGGTCCAGTATTATTTTCTCCACACCTAGGGACCTCAGATCCTCTAGATCCCTTTCAAGAGCCCTAACCCTTGAGATAGCTGTCTGATCCTCAACATGTTCCGGGACGAGGACATAGACCAGATCCCTTCCTAGTTCCTCAACAAAGTGGAAAAAAGATCTACTTATGTTCATAACAAGCACTGCTCCCTCATTAACAGCAGCCTCTACCTCTCTAGGGTTTATAGAGTCTATCCCAAGGGGCGCATTAATAACCTTTCCAACATATCTAAAAGCCCTTTTAACGAGATCCGGGTTATTGCTATCGGCATGTGTTCCGAGTATAATTATATCAGCGCCATCGTTAACAAGCCTCCTAGCCTCCTTAACGACAAGCTCTATAGGCTCCTCTATATTAACCTCGGCAAAGATCCTGAATGGAGGAGGTTGGAGTGGGATCTCTATAGATCCTACTTTGAAGGCCCTTAAAAACCCCTCCTCAAGATTCTGGATCAGCCTCCCATAATCAGCTCTCTTTGAAATACCTAGAAGAACATCAGCAGGCTTGGTGGTTGAGAGATTAGCGCCTCTTCTCACAACCTCCTCGACAACAGCGGGAAGATCGCCTATATATCTGCTACCCTTATAACACCTCACACCAAGGGTTCTATTCACTATATCTAGATCACCTACTAGAAGTCCTGGAGTAATTATCATGTCATATACTCTAGCCTCCTCAGGCTTTCTAGATAGATGCTCCAGAACATCCTTCACAGTCATCAGAGCAGCTACAGGAACACTGAGCACATCCACATCGATCGAAACACCAATCCTTTTGGATATATCCTCAGCTATGGATCTAACAATAGGAAATGCTATCTTCCCAGTAAGGACAAGGATTCTCAACCCCCCACACCATACAACTATCTAGTATTATCCACAGAGATACTTATAAGGAAACAACCATATAGGCTATAACCACTCACTATACTACAGTTGAAAGCCGTGGGTTGCAGTTTTGCGCTAATCATGAAGCTTTTATGTTTTGCATGTAAATTTGGTTATGAGCCTGCATTTCACCTCGGGATCTTGTCCCAAATGCGATTGATATCCTGAAAAGCAGGCAAGATCTTCTAGTGCGAGAGGCTAAGGGCTCAAAAGAAAAAACAAGACGAAGAATACAGCAGAAAAGCAACATAGAACCAGAAACGGCCTCCTACAAAGAATTCCAGACACCAATTGGAGCTATAATCCAGGTCATCCTGGGTTTTAAAGTGGATAGGAGTCCAAGTCTCTAGACTCTAAGCTCCAAGAACCTAGGGTGATCTCTTATGAACTATGTGTGGGATGAAACCTCATAAATATAACTATTAGAGACATAGATGATCAAAACTAATGTTTGAGAGGAAACTATGAAATGGATCTCATTCTATTCAATAGATCTTAATAGGAATGCATGGGTCTCTATTCATATTCTCTCCACACATGCCCACACTTAACACATCTATAGAACCTTGTGGGAGGCTCATCGGCTCTTCTTGTTTGGAGGAACCAGTACTCTGCCTCGTCATTGCCACATTTAGGGCATCTAGCATCTCTGGTTCTTGGCAGGCTTGTCTTGGGCTTATCCTCCTCTAGTACGACTAGCCTCTCACTAGAGCTGTGCTTTATCTTTGTCGATGAGAGCACTATGTTCTTGCTATTATCCATAGACTTTGTGTATCCGCATCTGGGGCATGAAAGGCTATTGCCTGCTCTAGGCTGCATCAGAGATCCACATTGTGGGCAGAATATTATGCTCATACACACACCCCCATAGATTTTACTCTATACAACCCTCTACACTCTAAATATATATGTTAGCTAGTTATAAGCTTTTCGCTCAAGAGAAAAAAGCTATATTATCTTTCTCTCCCTGAGAAGGGCTATGAAGCTCCTCATCCACTCAGGCTCATCAGGCGGGTATCTAGCAGAGACCATGTTCCCATCAACAACAGCAGGGCTATCGACCCATACCCCGCCAGCGGCTATAACATCGTCCTTTATCCCCCACCAGCTTGTGAGCCTCCTACCCGTAACAACTCCAGCACTTATCAACACCTGGGGACCATGACATATAACCGCCACTGGCTTGTCCTCCTTGAAGAATCTCCTAACAATCTCAAGAGCCTCAGGCTCTAGCCTTACCCTCTCTGGAGCCCTTCCACCTGGTATTATCAGGATATCGAAATCATGCTTAGAAGCCTCTCTAAATGACATTTCAGCCCTAACCTTATAGCCATTCTTTCCAGTAACCTCTCCCTGCTGGGGAGCTGATATAACAACGCCTATTTCTAGCTCTTGAAGTCTGTAGTATGGATAGAATAGCTCCAGATCCTCGAATCCGTCTGCAGTTATGATCAGAGCCCTTACCAAGAATCTCACCTTATTATCATCTGCTAGAAGCCATAAAAGCACTAATAACGCTTCTCCTTATTAGTCTCTGTCCCATACTATATAGTCGGTGGATATTCTGAGAATCTATAATACTCTGAGCAAGAGGGTTGAGGACTTCCTACCAGCATCCCCTAGCAATATTAAAGCCTATTTCTGTGGCCCAACACCATATGATCACATGCACCTAGGCCATGCAAGAGCCTATGTATCTTTTGACATTCTCAAGAGAACCCTGATTCTCAAGGGCTATAATGTCTTCCATGTTCAGAATATAACTGATATAGATGATAAGATAATAAATAAGGCTAGGGATCTTGGTGTTAGTTGGAGGGAGGTTTCCGATCTATATGCTAGAGAGTATATAGATACTCTAAGGGCTCTGAGAATAACCGTGGATCTCCATCCAAGAGTCACGGATCATATAAGAGATATTATAAACTTCATCCAGAGACTTATAGATAAGGGTCACGCATATGTTTCAAAAAGTGGATCAGTATACTTCGATGTATCAACATATTGGGACTATGGGAGGCTGAGTGGGAGAGGATATAGCGAGGAGTGGAGGCAGGAGGAGGAATACCTGGCAGAGAAGAGAAACCCCTATGACTTCGCACTATGGAAGGCAGCAAAGGCTGGAGAGCCGTACTGGGATTCCCCGTGGGGGCCTGGGAGGCCTGGATGGCATATTGAGTGTAGTGTTATGAGCTCCAAGTATCTTGGGAGCGAGATAGATATACATGGCGGGGGTCAGGATCTTATCTTCCCACACCACGAGAACGAAAGGGCACAGAGTGAGACTTACTTCGGAAGATCTCCCTGGGTTAGATACTGGTTCCATGTCGGCTATCTAACGATCTCTGGGGAGAAGATGAGCAAGAGCCTGGGGAATATAGTGATCCTGAAGGACGCGATCTCCAAGTGGGGTGGGGAGGTTATAAGGCTCTGGATCTCATCTGCGAACTATAGAAGACCCTTGGACTATAAGGAGGAGTCCCTAGAGCAAGCCAGGATCATATATAGAAAGATTATTGAGGCGCACCAGATGCTTAGATCCATAGTTAGGGATAGGGGTGTTGAGCATGTCATGGATGAGAGGGATCTAGAGATCTGGAACAGGATATCTAGAATCTGGGACGGATTTATTTCATCCCTAGAAGAAGATCTAGATACTCCAAAGGCCCACGCATATTTACATGAGCTAATATCGATGGCAGGGGGAGAGATAGCACAAAGGGATAGGGGATCCCTTGCTCTAAAGGCGCTATCGGTGCTGGAGATGATGGACAGGGTTCTAGATATACTTCCAAGGCCCAATGATAAGCCAGCTATCTCCACAATAGATCCTGAGGATCTTGTGAAGTTGATAGTTGAGGTGAGGCATAGGCTTAGGCAGAGAAAGATGTATGATGATGCAGACTGGATAAGGGATCAGCTTGCTAGGATTGGGATAAAGCTTATAGATTCTAAGGACAGGACTATGTGGGTTTATACTTCCTAGTCCTCTTCTCCCTATTCTCTCTAATGTTCTTCTCAATCTCCTCTATAGGATCTCCTGAGGCGAGCTCGAATGAAATAGTATCGCTCGATATCAGGTTCTTTTCTCTGAGAAACTCCACGATATAGTCTATCTCTATCGAATCAAGCCTTATAGGATCAACATGCCCCCCAGCCTTCCTATTAAGCCATGCTATGAACTCGTCTAGCAGACCCGCATCTATTATAATAGATATAAGATCTTCTTTGACGATCCTCTTTAGATCATCACCTGACATATCACACTCCCAGCGTATAAAATAGAAATTCAATGAATATATAGTTTATCCACACCAAAAACTATGGGGAAAGCATAGAGGCTATTATAAGCATAAACCCTAGCAGAAACATTACTAGCGCAAAGTAGTGGGGCTTCAGCCTTAAAGCAAACACTCCGAACTTATATATACCATATATAATGTACGAGATAATTACAGCACCTACTATTAACAAGCCCACCAATAGCATAGCCTCCTTAGCGCTTGATAACATCCCCAGCAGTATGTTTGCTATGTTATCAATAACCGGCGGCTGAGAGGTCATTCACCACACCGATATCCATATATATCCAGGATCCGTATAAAAACTCGCACCCATATATCTATAATAGATGATGAGGGTTGAAAGCGGCGATAGATGAGCTGGCCCAGCTATCTGATCAATGATCCCACGACTGGATTACAGAATTATAGTCTAGCTGGAGAAGAAGTGTTTATGATCCCACCTCAGTGGGCTTAGATCTCTAAGCACCAATCCTTAGCCCCTATATCTAGCATATCTTGCCTCATCGCCCAGGTAGTGTTCTATTCTGAGCAGCTCGTTATACTTAGATGTTCTCTCGCCTCTAGCCGGAGCTCCTGTTTTTATAAACATTGTGCCAAGACCAACTGCTATGTGTGATATTGCTGCATCCTCGCTATCGCCACTTCTATGGCTTGTTATCACAGCCACACCAGAGCCGATAGCCTCTTCCGCGAACTCCAGTGCTTCTGTGTATGTGCCTGCCTGATTTATCTTCATTATAGCTCCTCTAACTGCCTGTGATCTAATTGCCTCTCTCAGCCTATCTCTGTTTGTTGATAGTAGGTCATCCCCCACAATTATAACTTTATATAGCTTTTTAGAGATCTCCGAAAACCCTTCTAGATCGCTTTCCTCTAGAGGATCCTCGATCGATATTATAGGATACCTAGATGCGATCTCAATAATCATATCTATCATCTCTCCCCTAGATATTCTCTTACCATCAACATGATAAGCCCCATCCCTATATATCTGGGACGCCGCAACATCTAGAGCTAGATATACATCACCCCCTGCCCTGTATCCGCTATTATTAATAGCTTTCTCAAGCGTATCAAGAGCCTCAGATACTCTCCTCATTGGAGGTGCAAATCCTCCCTCATCCCCAACATTAATGCTAGAGACGCCATAGACCGTTTTCAGGAGATCCTTTAGTGCCTTGTAAATCTCAACACCTGCTCTCAGGGCTTCAGAAAAGCTATCGAAACCGACTGGTACTACTAGGAACTCCTGAAAAGCTAGATCGTTGCCAGCATGCGCACCTCCATTTATGAGATTCATCATTGGTATTGGGAGAACCCTTGCTCTAGATCCCCCTATATATGTGAATAACGGCATGTTATATGTATCAGCAGCAGCCTTGAGAACAGCTAGGCTCACAGCTGTTGTTGCATTACCTCCAAGCCTTGACTTATTTTTACTCCCATCTATTTGAACTATCTTTTGGTCTATATAGCTCTGCATCCTAGCGTCGAGGCCTGTTATTGCTGGAGCTATATATCTCTTTATATTATTAACAGCCTTCACAACAGATCTACCCTTATAGATACTCGGATCTCCATCCCTCAGCTCGAAGGCCTCATAGCTACTCCTAGAGGCTCCGGAGGGAGATATAGCCCTTCCAACACCCTTTCTGGTTCTGACTATAGCCTCAACAGTGGGATCTCCTCTAGAGTCAAGAACCTGTATAGCGTCGACCTCCACAATCTCGAAATCCTTCTCCAAAAGCCCACCCATCCCATATTAATGCTTTATCATTTTATAACAAGCTCTGCCCAAATCTTGCTGGAGACACTATCAATTAATTTGGTTCAGCTAGATTTTTGTGTGGGGTTATAACTGTGTATCTGTCGCTCTGCATATCTAGATAGTTATGGCCTAGATCCTCGCTATACTCTCTCATAATTGGCAGGAGCTCTTTTATCTCATCATCCATTAGCTCTCTATATTCATATGATGGCATCCCAACCCTCTCCTCATATAGCTTCTTAGCATATCTAGACGCCTCGCCTGGTAGCCTCTCTATTAGCTCTATATATGAGAGCCCTAGCATCTCATCCAAAGCCTTCTCATCTAAATATCCCACGAGAAGCATTGCTCTCAGGAACCTGATCATCTCAGTCTTAGAAGGCTGGAGCCCAACCCTTGTTGGAGACACCCTGCCCCTTATATATATTCTCCCCCCAATCATGCCCGTGCCTATATAATACCCAGCTGGTTCGCTTCTACCCCTGCTGTTGAGTATAATAATAACACCTCCTGCCATATATTCTCCTAGATAGTTATCAACACCACCACCAATGACGAGATATGGTCTCTTATCCCTATACTCCCTCATCTGTATCCCAACCCTGTTGCCTGCATTACCGCCTATGAAGATCTTGCCACCCTGTAGGGTTTGAGCAACTACATCCCTGGCATCTCCTGTAACAACTATTTTTCCTCCATGCATTGTATCGCCACAATCATCCCCAACATTGCCGAACACGTAGAAGTGGTTGTTCTCATTTAGATTAGCAAGGCAGTTGCCTGCAACACCGAATAGCTCTATCCTGAGCCCCGAGAGCCCCCTTCTCGGAAGGCTTATCCCAATATACCTATGCCCCATAACATTGGCAACCCTTATAACCCTCTTGCCCTTAGCGATCCTGGCTATCTCCTCATCAAGGTCTTTATATCCAACATATCTAGCATCTATATCAAAGCCGTTCTGGGGCATGAAGATTGGTGGGGATGAGAATGTCTCAACCTCCTCGATGGGTCTGCCATAGCTTATTATACCCCTCTTTAGGGATGCTATCATATAGTATCCAGGCTTGAGGGTCCACACCCTCGCAGTAGGGCTGAGCTCCCTTATCTGGTTCTCTTCACTAGCCGCATAGATCCTCTCCCCATCCTCCCCAAGCACTATTGGTCTGAGCTTGAACCTGTCTGCTATTACTATCATATAGAGATCATCTCCTGAGTTATACCCAATAACTACTGAGAAAGGTCCATCAAGCCTGGCATTTCTATATATATAATCCACACGGGGATCCAGGGCCTGTAGCCTCCTAGAGGGGTTGATCATGATCTCGACAGCCTCCTCAACATCTAGGCCCTCATCAATTAGCTCCTGGAATATCATTGCTATAACCTCACTATCGGTGCCAACAAACGCACCCCAGCCCCTAGATTCTAGGAACTCCATGTTTGCACCAAAAGAGCTTAGATCACCATTATGCACGACAGCTATATCGGTTGCTGCAAATGGGTGGGACCAGTATGGATAATGCCCCGGCGAGTTTGTGGGCTGCCTGGTATGTGCAAGCCACATATCGCCCTCCACGCTCTCTATATTATGGCTAGACGCTACATCACTTGGGTATCCAACACCCTTGTAAATATCTAGAGAACCCCCAGATGCGTATATCCTACCAACTCCTCTTTTCCATAGAACTACATTGAGATCCCTAACAACCTTTTTCAGCCTTGCAATGTTGTCGCTATATACCCTAAGCTCCAGCGAGTGTACCTTATCATTACCGGATCTCTCAACTCTTCCACTAGCTAGCCTAAGCCCGCAGGACTCTATGGCTTTGTATATATCATCAACAGCCGCGCTTCCCTCAACAAATACTTTGATCCTATACTGTGGCAATCCCTCTAGATTGAATACGGCGAAGCCCGCACCCTTATCACTACCCCTATACCTAACCCTCTCAATAGCCTTTATAATATCGAGACCCCTTATCTTTGTAGCCCATGCCTTCCTAAGCACACCAAATATCCCGCATCCTGATGGCTGGTAGCTGGTCATAGCGACCCAGCCTGCCTAACTCTTATAACGCTAGCTATTCTATCTGAGAGATTCACCGCCCTCAGGAGCTCCCTATTACCTGTCATGCTTGATTGCATGCTATAAACACCAGCTGCTCCAGAGATCAGGGCTATCTCCTTCTTCATCCCAGCCACTAGGTTAAATGCCTTCCTTCTAAGAACATCTCTATTACCCTGCTCCACAGCTATATCGAGGATAGAGCTTGGTATTATAACGCTATCAGCACCGAGGAGGATTATCTTAACAATATCCCCAGGATCCCTTATCCTCGAGGATCTTGCCAGTATATCGATATAGCCTCTAACACCTGATCTCTTGAGCTCTGTGTCTAGCTCTGATACAACCACCTCTAAATCATCATCCCCGAGATCCTCATCAACTATATAACCAAGAAGATCCCTATCCTCAGGGATCCTCTTAATTATTTCGAGAGACGATGGGATCCTTAGATAGGCCCCCTCCCTAGGGTTATCATCCCACATAGCTATGCCGCTATCATCCCTACTTATAGATATATCCCAGTACTGCTTCTTAGCATTATATGTAAATAGACCAACACCCATAGCCAGAGAGGCCCACTCGATAGCATCGATGACATCGCTTTTCCCACCTGTTACATCAAATATCATTGGAGCCGAGAGATAGATCCTGCCTCCTGCGAGGTAAAAGCTTGTCTCTATATCCTCCCTATAAGGATCTATTGGTGGTCTCGTCACCTGAGCACCATCGATCCTGAGCCAGTCAACTATTCTATATGGCTTCTCAACATCAGGAGGGCCTGTGCTCCCCATGCCTATTATCACAGGCTCTCCTCTAGCTATTAGCTCGCCTAGGTATGAGATCCTCCTCCTACTCCATATCTCGCCGACTCTGTGCTCTAGATCCTCAACCCTTCCCTCTATACCAAGTATTTCAAGGACGCTCTTTGAGAGTCTGAGGCTGTATAGGAGATCCCTTCTACCCCTTAGCTGATCAATCTTCTCAAGGCCAAGGGCATCTAGTATGTTTGCAAGCTCTATTGTGAAGCCCCTTATAAAATTAACAAGCCTCTGATATGCGAAATCTATATCTATAATCCTCCTACCATCTATCTTGTTAGTCAACGCTGCAGGGCAGTTCCCAATATGGCACTTATGGATCATTATACATCCCATTGCTATTAGAACAGCAGTACCCAGGCTAACTGCATCGGCTCCGAGAGCTATCAGCTTTGCAGCATCATAGGCGCTAGAAACCCTGCCACCGGCTATTATTACAAATCTATCCCTCAAGCCGTTTCTCCTGAGAATATTGTCGGCGGATGCAACAGCAAGCTCTATAGGGATCCCCAGGTTATCTCTGATCATGATTGGTGTAGCCCCCGTTCCAGCGCCATGGCCGTCTATTATCACGCCATCAGCCCCCATCCTAGCGATCCCAGATACTATGTATGGAACATAATTTGTAGCGGCAACCTTAACATATACAGGCTTGCCAGTAGCCTCCTTTAGGGCCTCTATCCTCTGACCGAGATCCTCGATCGAGTATATATCATGGTGGGGAGCCGGCGATATGGCATCCATACCAGGCGGGATCCTCCTTGTCATCGATATATACTCAGTAACCTTAGAGGCGGGTAGATGCCCACCTATGCCAGGCTTAGCACCCTGACCGATCTTTATAACAACCCCCATACCCCTCATAAGGACAGATATATCTACGCCAAACCTAGCTGATGCCCACTGAATAAATATTCTCCTATACCTAGCCACCTCGGGGTGAAGCCCGCCCTCGCCAGTCCCGGCTAGAATACCCATTGAATCCGCTGCCCTGGCTATAGCTATATTTGGATTCCCACTCAGGGCTCCATAGGACATATCGCCAAGATATATTGGTACAGACATCGGTATTCCAGAAAGAGATGTTGATGTAATACCCACAGGGTTATCGCTTAATTGCTTACTATCTAGTGGTGCTCTGAAGTATATCCTATCAAGGATCCTATAGCTATTAGGACGCCTAGTATATAGCCTATAGGGCTTCCCAGTATTTGCCAACATCCTTATATGCTCAATCCTCTCTAGATCCCAGAATTCCTCGGAAACCTGCCTTGGTATCTGTATATATGATTTAACCATCATCATATAATGTACCTAAGGTAAAATAAATCTTTCAATCCTTATATACTTTAACAACACCTAGAGATCATTTTATCTTGAAATAGATAAAAATATTTTTAAGCATACAATATAGAAGGCTCTGGATACTACAAAGAAACAGAGGTTTTTTATTCACACAGATCTATCACTCCCTCTTAATCCCAAACAGCGTCGATCCCGGCTCTGACCTCCTCCCCACCCTCAAGGGAGAGACTTTCAGTTGTAAAAACACAGGCTTAGATCTTCAGGGCAGCAATATACCACTATCCCTTCTCATCGTACTCCTTTAGGATCTCTATATTTCTCTTCTCGCTGGGGTCTATCTCTTCTGTTGAGATCCATGACTCTATGATCTCCTTAGCAACCTCCTCACTCACAAGCCTCCCACTCATTGCAAGAATATTAGCATCGTTCCATAGCCTGGCTCCTCTTGCTGTCTGGGCGTCATTGCATAGCGCTGCCCTAACACCCCTAACCTTGTTGGCTGCTATAGAAACCCCTGTTCCTGTGTAGCATACTAGAATCCCCCAATCAGCCTTGCCCTCGGCAACCATTTTCCCAACCTCTATACCAACTAAGGGCCATGGCTCAGGCTTGTTTGTCTTTAGAGAGCCTACTGGGATCACTTCATAGCCCTTCTTCTTTAGATACTCAAATGCGAATTTAGCTGCTGGATATAGATCGTCTGATCCTATTGCAACCTTCTTACCTAGAGGCATGTGTCCTCACCACAGATATGTGATCCCTGTAGACCTTATATTCTAAATGATGTGAATGTGTATAGCATCTAGCCATGGGTGTTACTTATACCCTTAGAGAGGGATCTTTAAGAGCATGCCCTGTGAGGATTAGCGCTACTCTAGAGTCTCTATCGATCATCCCCTCATCCACAAGCTTGATCAGCCCTGCTAGCGATGCAGCGCTAGCCGGTTCGCATCCTATCCCCTCTAGCCTGGCCAGCTTTCTCTGTGAGTCTATTATCTCATCATCCCAGACTCTAACGAAGAACCCCCTAGTCTCTCTAACAGCCTTGAAAGCCTTAAGCCAGTTAGCAGGCTTGCCGATCCTTATAGCCGTGGCTATGGTTTCAGGTCTATCAAAACCATCAATCCCCCTCCCACCGGTGTTCCAGCCGACAGCTATTGGCGAGGCACCCATAGCCTGGACACCCACGATCCTTGGCATCCTGCTTATAATCCCCACCTCCAGCGATTCGAGAAGACCTTTATAGAGTGCATATATATTCCCGCCATTCCCCACAGGAAGGATTGCGAGATCTATGTCCACAAGATCTTCAGCAATCTCGTACCCAACAGTCTTCTGACCCTCAAGCCTCCACGGATTTATCGAGTTAAGGGGATATATAGAGGGATCCAGAGCGATCCTCTCAAAAACCCTTACCATAGCCTCATCAAATGAGCCATCTACATAGACAGCCCTTGCACCGTGGAGGATGCTCTGGAAAAGCTTTCCATCAGCAACATAGCCCCTTGGAAGGAATACTGTAACCCTCATACCAGCCCTTGCTCCATAAGCTGCTGCCGAAGCAGCAGTATTGCCTGTGCTTGCCACAATAAGCTCTCTATATCTATAGTGGTTAGCAATACTTACAGCTAGGCTCATCCCCCTATCCTTAAAACTCCCAGTAGGATTAGCGCCCTCGATCTTGGCATATACCTCTCTAACACCCAGGATCCTCTCCATACTCCTAAGCCTCACAAGAGGGGTCATGCCCTCGCCAAGTGTTATAGGTTCTACAACATGTCCTGCTGGAAGTGCAACTTTATATCTCCACATACTCCTTATATCAAGGAACCTTGACCTTGAGATCTCGGATGTGTCAATCCTTATCTCTAGGGGACCTCCACAGAATTCGCAAAATGTGATCCTCGGGCTGGCTATATTCTCTCTCCCACATGATAAGCACTTTATCCTTATACTTTCAGGGATCTCCATTCTATTCATTCCCTGATTTCCAGTATAACCACCATAGATGCTCGGTGGAGCCGCCTTATAAGCCTTACCATATAATCTCTATGAGGATAATGGAGAGGAAGGGCAAACCAGAGATCAGGATAAGGGTTAGACTTTCAGCCCTTGTTAACTTCGTAGTGAGCATATACAGGCTTATAGTATCTATAGCCTTTACTTTAATAGTTATAAGGAGGCTTGATCCCAGCGCTTATGGCTTATATGCCGTTCTTCTGAGCACAGCTAATGCCGTAAATACACTTGGTGGAACATGGATCTACTGGGCCTCTAGGAGGCATGCACTAGGGTTTTCAGAGGCTCTCAGAGCATCTATTATTATAAACACATCATACCTAGCAATATCAATACCTCTCTTCATAATATCGATAACCCCTATAACCTCGCCCTCGATAGAACCACTATCCCCTGTAATGCTTGTTATATTATTCTATCTGGCCCCAACACCTCTTTCCATAGTGCTCAGTCTCGTTAATCTCTACGCTCCAGAGAAGGCGGGGTATCTAGGGCTTCTCTTCGAGACTGTGAGGGTAGTTCTTGCATATATATTCGTGATCAATCTGGGCATGGGGATCGCGGGGGCTATTATGGGGCCTGGTATTGCTAACCTCGTGCTGATAGCTGCTAGCTTTTATCTCCTTGTAAGGATTGGGGTTATAGATCCTAGATCCTCAGAAGAGGTTCGAGGGACTAAGAGGATCTATAGGGAAGTGATAAACATACTAAGGCTCTCAATACTAAGCATACCAAGCCTTGTTGCAAGCACGCTGGTGAATCTAGATAGGCTTATCATGGGCTTCATAGCATTGTCAACTATTCCTGCAGCATACGCCTCAGTATCATCGATACCCAGGTCAATAATAACCCCAGGGGCCTTCACATCAGGGCTCTACGCAAAGATCCTCAGAGAACCCAGGGCTGAGGATGTAACGGATATATTGCTTCTATACAGCCTCGCATCTATATATATAACAATAACAATAGCATCACTCTCGACACCGGTCATAACATTCTTTAACCCAGCATATGCTGACGGCCATATACTCATAGTTCTCGCATCTCTAGAGGCCCTTATACTTGGCTATGCATCTATATTCGAGACAGTAGCCATAGCCTTTGATAGATCTGATATATATTCGAAACGATTCTCCGAGATAGTTAGAAGCCCTCTGGGTAGGATACCGCTGGCTCAGATGATCAGGGTCATAGTGTGCATATCTTTAGCATCTATAGCGCAGCTAGCAATCTACCAGATCGGTGTAAGAGATCCCGTGCTTCTCGTGCTGCCATATAGCATATTATACCTAGCATCATCAATACCATATACATACTATGTATATAGGCTCTCAACAAAAGCCATGGGTTTTAGAATACCCTGGAGGGATGTAGCTATATTCTCGGTCTCATCTATATCAGTAATACTTATATCCATTGTAACTGGTATTGATAATATTGTTATCAACTCCTTCTGGAGAGATCTTGCAAGAATAGCACCAGGGGTAACTATATCACTAGCAATATATTTGGTAATAGGTCTAGCACTATCGAATAGAATTAGAGCCCTTATAGCTATAGGGATAAGATTCATTGCTAGAGGATCTAAAAACAAATCTTAGAACTATGAAGCCCTATATTCTGCCCTTCAGCTGCGATAGAATAGAGCCTATCTTCTGAGATGCAAAGATATCCCCCCTTATCCTCAGCTCCCCTCTTAGATAGGCCCTAACGGGATCCAGTTCCCCCCTTATGATCTTAACCATGGTCTCGTCTTTAGCACTAAGCACAGCTGTTGGCGAGCTGTGCCTACCCTCAACAATCTTCACCTCTCCATCGGATGCTATCTCCATATAGAAAGGTTTCTCTCCCTCTATCTCAAACTGAAAGTATAGAGGGCCCTTCATCTGCCCCTTCAGCTTGGGATCATTGTTAACGATCTCTGCAGTTCTTCTCATGAGCTCGAGCGTTGCCACAACGTATTCCCTTTACTAGTTATCACCATAACTTATATTATTTCAGCTACCCACCCTAAGAAGCTCTATAAACCGGGTATTACCCCACCCCGCCCTAAAGAGTGATGTTTGTTGCTGTTATCATGATCCCACCTTATCCTTCTTTATGGGTATATCTATAAAAATTCCTGGGTAAATATAGGTGGAGGTATATACGATGAGGGGAACACACCGTGGTTTGGGTTTTATTCTATTTGGGATCGTATTCTATCTAGTAGCTATAGCTATCCCAGGATCTCTCCAGGTATATGAGGAGCCAGTTATCCTGGATCCAACGTACTCTGTTGCCCAGATTGTAAGGCCTGGCGGGTGGTTTATATCTATACTACGAGATCCTGGTGGTGCTATCTCCTCTAGTAATATATCGACTCTCGCCTCTTGCTACATCGATAAACCTTATAATGTGAGCCTAGTAGTGAATAGCCTTAGCAGAGATGGGAATCTTTATATCATCAACCTATCTATACCATTCATAGATATTCCTAGAGGCTCTATGTATCCATGCAGCCTCGTCATAACAGATGGTAGAAGGCTTTTGATCGCCGAGAGGAGTGTTTATATATATAACAAGGATCTGGATAGAATAGGGTTACTCCATATATCAGATGTCCACATACCTCTACCAACACCGCTTGGCACAGCGTATCAGACCCTAACATCGGCTGTATTTATAGCCAACATGTTGAGTGATGTGAATATAGTTGTTAATACTGGAGATACTGCCGACAGGCCTGGGGATCCGATGCTATATACATACTATAAGAAGGGTGTGTCAGTGCTTATGAAGCCTCTACTAACAGTTCCTGGAAACCATGACGGCTCTGGAATAACTCCTGATAAGTTCTCAGCTGTATATGGCTCTAACGTTGGGCTTGCCACATGGTCTAGGAGGATTGATGGGTATCTAATAATAGGGCTTGACACATCAACAACAGGGGTTATAGATAAGACACAGCTGGCCTTCCTAGAGAGAGTTCTTCAGCAGAATATGGATGCCAGGACAAAGATCATTCTAATTCACCACCCAATCTTCAGGGCAAGTGCTAAAGGCGTGTATATAGATCAGCCCCTTAGGGATGTTCCAAGGGATCTGCTATACTCATCTTGGGCTTCTGCAGAGGATATAGCTAGGGAGTTTCTCAGAATAGTAGACACATATAATGTCTCAGCAGTGCTTGCAGGACATGTTCATCAGGACTCTATAGTAGTATATAGGAATAAGACTATATTTATAACAACAGGAACTCTGGGGGGGCCAAGGTCTGATTATAACGCTTTTAGAATTATCGATGCATATAGTAACGGGTCTGTGGTTCCCAGATACTCTCCAGGATCTAACGCTAGGAGTAATATGAATAGCTATAATGTTGAAAAGGCTGTGATAAGATACTGGGCTGAGGATCGATACTCTGGTGTTTACATAAACATCTCCAGGGATATAGATATCCAGCCTGGCGGGTTTGCAAGTATATATCTTGAATCTCCTGGTGGAGATGTAGTTATAGAGAGAATCCTTTATGATAGCAACAGCATAGAGAGAATCAACAGTACTTCTAGGATAGATATATTAAGAGAGGACGGTATTTTGAAAGCCATATACAGGGTAGATATCCCAGGACAGGAGATCTACAGGCCCCTGGCTATAATAGCCAGAACACCAGGTATGAACACCTCTACAAAGCCATCTATCCTGAACATAGCTATAAACCCACAGGTGCCAAGACAAGGTATAGATCCTATTATAGTAACTATAGAAGTATCCAGAGGATCCACGTTCATATATAGAGTCGACACAACCCTAAGAACAACCCTTAGAGGCGGGGGGAGCATTTCCATATCATCAGAAGCACTCCCTAGCTGGGATTACTCGTCATACACAACAATATTTCAAAAAATAGATGGAGTTTCTGGAGAGCTTATAGTGAGGATCTATGATATATATGGCAATAGCGCAGAGAGAAGCGTTTCGATAAAGTTTAGAGAGACAGTAACAGGAACCCCAACAACTCAGACCCAGGTGATAACAACAAAAACGGTAATGCCCACAGAAGGATATATACAAACAACAACCAGCTATACATCCCCATATACCTGGCAGAGTAAAACAGAGACGCCCAAGACCCAGGTACTAACCACAGCAAACACTATAGCTACTCACACCACAGTCCAGTCTATGGGAGATAGCCTAGGTCTTATCGTTATGATCATAATAGTCGCTATAGGGATCTCGATACTAGCAGCTATAACCCTGACCAAAGGCAGGTCAAAGAGGCTGTAGAAAGTAGTTGATAATAACAACCTTAGCAGAACACCCAAAAGGTGATGAAAACAATAGCCTCTATGCTATAATTAATATTGAAAACACTATAGAGTATCGTTAAGAGCTTCTAATAGCTAGCTGCTAGATCCAGAGCTCTCCTTCTCTTTTTTACTCTCCTCCTCTAGCTTCTTAAGCTCTGCCTCGATCTCCTTCTCGATCTCTTCTATGGGCTTTGGAGGTGGTGTAGTGGCTAGCGTATAGCCTATCCAGCCTAGAATACCCATAACGCCTGCTACAGCTACGAATATTGTGAATTTTATAAGGATCTCAGATAGCCCTCTGGTGAAGAACAGCCCGTAGAGATAGAATAGTATCACTATAGCACTTATCACCATGAGCCCTACACCTATCAGCTTATCCCTCTCAGGCATCTAAATCTCCCCATTAGAATATTAATATGGGAATATATAAAGACCAGTATCTCTTTATCTCCTCTCATTATTAGGGTTTACTTCTAACCATATATTAGAGAATTATCCTCAACATCTCTCCATCGATATCAAGCCTATAACTTTGGGATCTATTGTGGAAATGCCATTAATATAGCTCTCTTGATCTTTGCAATTCTGCTATAATATGTGGATATGCAATCCATATATGCTTTCTAAGGGTTATAAAGTGGGCGGAGCTTTTGATAAGAAGGATAGTCACCACAGAGCCCGGATCTACTGAGGTGGTTGCATATCTAGATAGCGGTGTCAATAGAATAGTTGGTGTTAGCGATAAATGTGACTATCCCCCGGAGGTCATGTCTAAGCCAAAGGTTGTTAGGAGTATTTTAGAAACAGGCGATGATCTGTCATCAGGCGAGATAGATAGAATATATAGGAGTTGGATAGCTGACGGGAAGCCTCTATATGAGGTTAACTGGTCTCTAATAGAGGATCTAGACCCAGATCTTATAGTGGGTCAAACACTATGCGGAGTATGCGCGTTCCCACTAGTATCTAGCATCAGCAATAAGACGCTATCTGTGGAGAAGAGACCCTCATATTTCAATAGGATTAGGCAGAGAGTTATAGCAACATATAGCCCGAGGACTTTTATGGGTATAGCTAGGGAGGCCTATATGATCTCGAGGATCATTGATAGAGAAGAGAAAGGAGCAAACCTTGTGAGAAGCTTTAGAGAAACCGTGGAGGAGCTCAGAGGAGTTGGGAAGCACACGAAGACTATCATTATAGAGTGGATCGAACCAATATATATGGCAGGGCTATGGGCAAGCGACTTGGTGGAGATAGCGGGCTCAAAACACCTAATAGGGGGTGGGGAAGAGGGTAGACGCGTTGAGTGGGACATAATAAGATCTTTCGATCCCGATCTAATAGTTATATCACCATGCGGCTTCACAATAGATAGAACCATTAAGGAGATAGGACTTATAGAGAGAATGCCGGGATGGAGGGATCTTAGAGCCGTTAGGAGGGGGGATGTATATATTGTTGATTCATCATATACCTCCAGGCCAGGGCCTAGGGTTGTTAGGTTTGCAAAAACCCTGCTAAACCTCTACACAGGAGGCAGACTAGATAGGGAAGTCGCTGTAAATCTTTATGAATTATAAAATATAAGTATTGATCATAAAAAAGCTTTTAGTATGGCGAACTATCCGAAGGGTCTTATACCCTGTGGAGTTATGCATACAGCCTGAACAAGACCCCTGCTAAAGATCTCCGCTACTGGTATTGTGTATGCTAATACTATCAATATAACTGCTATATAGATCCATAGCGATAGCCTATCATATATAGATGCCCTGCCACTATTGTTTCCTCCACCAAGCATAGGAGATCCATCAAGTCTCGCAACAGGCTTTCCAAGTAATGGCGTTAGAACAAGGTTTGATATGAATATAGCACCTGATAACCAGAACACCAGCCCACCGATCATACCAGCCTGCAGCAGTGGATCCCAGGATAGAGGCGCCAGACCCCCATATGTGTAGTCATAGACCCTTCTAGGAGCTCCGAGAATCCCTGCTATGTGGTATGCTACCGAGAATATCACAAGCCCTGTAAACCATAGATATGGCTGGATCCTTGCCGCCACCATTCCAGCAATACTTCTGCCAAAGAGCTGTGGTGCTAGAAGATATGAGACGCCAATGAACGTTAGGGTTACAGCACCCCCAACTGTTGTGTGGAAGTGGCCAACAATCCAGAGGGTGTTATGTACAACATTATTGAGGTTCAGGCTGGCATTAACCATTCCCCCTACACCCCCGACTCCCAATAGTAGAAACCCTAGCGTTAGGCTTGAGAACACAGGATCTCTCCATGGGAGCTTGCTAATCCATCCTAGAAGTCCATAGCCTCCCCTCTCAATCCCAGCCCTTGCTAGGGTCATCACTATGTTGAATGCCGTGAGGAAGCTCCCTATTGCAACTGCGTATGTAAGTGCTGTGTGCAGAGTCTTCGAGGCCACGCTCAGCCCCGGATCTGCGAACTGATGGTGAAGCCCAACCGGTGTTGAGGCTAGTATAAATACAACCATAGCCAGCTTTGCAGCGCTCGTTGAGTATAGCTCCGTGTTAAGGATCCTTGGTATTAGGGCATACCAAGCAGTTATTGCAGGAGCTAGCCAGAAATAGACTAGAGGGTGTCCGAAGTACCAGAATAGTGTTCTATCTAATAATGGATCTACCCTCTTACCAAATAGAGACATTGGTATTAGATCATGTATAACCTCTATAGCAAGACCAGGCGTCGCCTCAAGCCATATTATGAGGGTTGCGAGAACACCGAAAGTACCCAGGGGGATCGGAGAGCCCTTATTCTCCATTCTCCACCTTATAAATACATCGAAAACCGCTGCAGCAAATACCCAGGAGCCTATTAGCACGAGTGCAAGCCCTATATAGAATGCTGGATGGGCCACTAGAGGTGGGTAGAAGGTATATAGCACAGCACCCATTGTTGGCTCACCTATTAGAAGACCCCCTACTATTGGGTATGCAGCAACCACAGTGCCCAGAATTGCTAGCACTGCCGAAGATGCTAGAAGGGATCTTCTAAAGGACTTCCCAAGTTCGCTTGATACAACAAACACAGCAAGCCCGAGGATAAAGTATGCTGTCCAGAGAATCGCTAGAAAGACCCCGTGGCCTGTAAGTATTGCATAGTATTGAGAGACGTCTACAAGCTTTGGAGCACCTGGGGTTCTGCTCACGAGCTGTAATAATCCGAAGAGGCCACCAACAGCTAGCAATATATATGAGATTAGCAAGGTTATCTTTATAAACATTCTCTCACCTATCATAGGCTCACCTCCTTATTATGAACTCCATATACATATCGGAATGACCTATTCCACAGTATTCATTACATATTGTGAGCAGCGTTCCATTTATATTATAGGGAGGTCTCCAGACTATAGTGGTTATATACCCAGGGATCACCATTGCGTTAACATTAGTACCCACAATCTGGAATCCATGGATCACATCCCTACTATAGATCCTAATAATAACCTCCCTAGGGTTCTCTAGCTCAACCCTAGAGGGTCTAAAGCCCCATATATACGCAACAATATCAACCTGGTATCTTCCATCCCCGAGCTTCTTAACGCCTGGCTCGAAGAGACCGGTAGCCTTCTCTAGTGGGAGAACCTCGGCCTCTGAAGCCACTGAATACCCTCTACTCAGGGCATATGCTATAGAGCCCAGAAATACTGCTAGCAACGCTACCACAGAGATTATCCATATAATCTCTCTCCTAACCCCTGGATCCTCCATAGGATCACCCCACAGAACCCCTTGAAAGGAATACTATATAGACTATAAACCACACTATTGCTAGAATAGCCAGGAATGTGTATAGAACCACATACGCCCCCCTATACCCCTTCCTAATCATCTCCTCCCTCAATATAGACACACCAATAATAGTGAATCAACATGCTAGATATAAAGAGGACGGCTAACACTATTAGCGCTGAAGAATATTAGCCATGCTATATATTAGCATATCTATCCAACATACCATTTTATAACACACCATCAGCGGGCAACGCATGACACATATATAGGGATATATAGAACTATACAGAAGAATAACAAGACTTTTAATTCCCACCATATTGATATCTATGGAGCTAGTAATGTATATATTAGAAGTTATATATAAAATTCCCTGCCCCTGGGTCTCTTTGGTTGGTAGAGAAGCGAAAATCCTTAGCTGTAGGCCTTGGGGTGAGAAGGGGTCTAGGGTTATGATCAGGTTCGGTAGATCTATAGATTCTGAGAGCCTCAAAAAAAGGGGGGTTATTGTTAGCTCCATATATAGAATGAGGGATGGTCATTCAATAGCATTTATACGTTCAAAGGCATGCCCGTGCAGGATCTCGGGGCTTAACGAGGCCCATATACTATCATCAAAGATCGATACGGGCTATATTAGGATGAGAATAGCCTGTGAGAGCCTCTCTGAGGCGAGGGAGATTATATCCAGAATGAGGCAAACCGGCATCGAGATTTATAGGTATAGATGGCGCAGGATAAACAATGAGGATTTCCTAACAGCTAGGCAGGAGGAGGCCCTTATAATGAGCTTTATAAAGGGGTTCTTTGATAGCCCTAGAAGAATAGATCTTGATAAGCTGAGCAAGGATCTAGGTGTTGCTAAGCCCACCGCCTATTTAATGATAAAAAGGGCCATTAGGAAACTGATCAAGCAGACCCTCTACCTATACTGATCCAGAAGGTATCGCCTAAAGTTTATATATAGCATCTAAGTCTATCCAAAGCTTATCTCTGCTCTATGCTACTAAGGGCTTGTTAAAGGAACCCGCTGCCCTTAGAGAGTGAGTTGCCCTCTAGGGGGCTTCCACCTCGCCTATAGGGATTTGGGTATCCCTACGGGATCATGAGTGGCTGTCGAGCTAATGGCAAGGGGCTCCTATCTAGGCTTATCACAAGAAGGCTTAGAGCAGTGCTCTCATAGCCTGGAGATCATTGATATTATTAAGCCTATTAGCAGGCTACGAATAGTGGGAGCAGTATTTGTCGGATAGTCTAGTTGCTTCAAAAGATCTCTTAATTATCATAGATCACTATGAAGAAAGCTTCTGCCCTAGGTTTATAGATCTTTATAAGTGCAAATCTTCACCATATATAGCGGGAAGGGGCCATATGTCCATAAACCCCTATAAGCTCTTTTCCTATCTATACTTAGAGGTGAATTGTATTGGCAGTAATAGTGGATAGGAGAACAGCTCTACTTGTTCAAGGAATAACTGGGAAGCAAGGGAGTTACCATACCCTCAGAATGATCGAGTATGGAACTAGGGTGGTTGCTGGTGTCACACCAGGCAAGGGGGGTTCAAGCGTTCATGGCATTCCTGTCTATAATACTGTATATGAGGCTATTAGAAGACACCCGGAGATAAATACATCTATAATATTTGTGCCAGCTAGAAGTGCTCCTGATGCCTTCTACGAGGCTGTAGATGCTGGGATAAAGACTATTGTTATCATAACAGAGGGTATTCCGGTTCATGATGAGATCAAAATGATCTCATATGCAAAATCAAAGGGGGTAACTGTAGTAGGCCCCAACTGTCCTGGAGCAATATCGCCTGGGGAGAAAACTAAAGTTGGCATAATGCCCGAGAGATCCTTCTCCCCAGGAAGTATAGGGATCGTGTCTAGGAGTGGCACACTAACATATGAGATCTCAGACGCACTAACAAGAACAGGGCTTGGTCAGAGCACTGTTGTTGGTATAGGTGGAGACCCTATTGTTGGGCTTGACTTCATAGAGGTTGTTGAGATGTTCAATAGAGACCCAGAGACGAGGGCTATAGTGGTTATAGGAGAGATAGGCGGAGACGCTGAGGAGAGGCTGGCACAGCATATTAGGGAGAAAGGTATGGTTAAACCTATCGTTGCCTACATAGCTGGAAGAACAGCCCCCCCAGGGAAGAGGATGGGCCATGCAGGAGCTATAATAACCATGGGTAGAGGTGATGCCGAGACAAAGATAAAGGCCCTCGAATCCTCGGGGATAAGGGTTGCACAAACACCGGTGGAGGTTGCTAGTATCCTGGCTAGTCTTATTAGCCCTAGGAATACCTGGGTAGATCCTGATCCCTGCAACCCTACTCAACAGTAACAGTTTTAGCAAGATTCCTGGGCTTGTCGGGATCCAGACCCCTAATAACTGCGAGATTATATGCAAGCATCTGGTGAAACACAACATATACAGCTGATGCTGTTGGGGTTCTCATTCTAGGCATTGGTATTGCTTTGCTAGCTAGCCCCAGATGCTTCTCCATATCTTCAGGTGCTACTACTATTGTATATGCTCCTCTGGCTCTCATCTCTTCAATATTGTTCATAATGATCTCCCCATACTCATCGTCAAAAACGGTGAAGACAACAGGAAAGCCGGGCTCTACAAGGGCTATAGGGCCGTGCTTACTCTCACCAGCTGGGTATGCCTCTGCGTGTATATATGAGATCTCCTTAACCTTTAAGGCTCCTTCATATGATACGGGTAGTGTGGAGCCTCTTCCTAGAAAATACATGCTCTTACTACCCTTAAGCACTCTTGCCAGAGCTTCTACCTCTTTTGTGTATCTATTTATTACTAGCCTAATCAACTGAGGCGACTCAGTTATCTCCCTATATAGTTCTGAGCACTCTGTGTTTGTATACTCGCATAACTTCTTAACTATATACATCCCAGTGACAACTTGGGATGCGAATGTCTTTGTAGCAGCAACCCCTATCTCAGGCCCTGCTCTCATGTAGATCTTATAGTCCGACTCTCTAGCTATAGCGCTCCCAACAACATTTGTTATAGCTATAGCCCTAGCACCCCTCTCCCTAGCCTTCCTCATAGCTATAAGGGTGTCTATGGTCTCTCCACTCTGTGATATAGCTATCATTAGATCCCCCTCCCCGATAACCCTTAGAAATGACTGGTACTCGCTTGATATGAAAGCCCTCGTATTAAGACCCAAAATGTTTCTCATAGCATGGTCTATCGCCATGGCAGCATGGTAGGATGTGCCAGCACCTGCTAGATAGATCCTCCTAGCGTTAAGGATCGCTCTTAGGATCTCGCCACTAACTTGGTCAGGTAATCCTGAGAGGGTAGAGCTTATTGCTATAGGCTGCTCATTTATCTCCTTAGCCATGTAGTGCTGGTATCCCCCCTTATCAACCATCTCAAGGGTCCAATCAATAATGGCTATTCTTGAAGCTATGTCAACAGGGGATCCATCGATCCTCTCGATGTAGATCTTATCATGTGATATAAAACCAAGCTCGCCATCTTCAATCGCTATAACCCTCCTAGTATGGCTAACCATAGCTGGGATATCACTTGCTACCATGTTAAACCCCTCTCCCAAGCCTATGATCATTGGCGATATATTCTTAGCAAAAAATATCTTGCCAGGCTCTCTGCATATATATGCTAGGAAAGCATAGGTACCCCTAATACTCTTCACAGTCTCTCTCACAGCAGCCAGAGGATCCAAGCCCTCGCCAAGCTTCTCCTCTATTATGTGCGATATAAGCTCTGTATCAGTCTCGCTTCTAATGAGATGCCCCTTCGATGATAGATAGCTCCTCAGCTCCTGGTAATTCTGGATCGTGCCATTATGAACAACAACAACACAGCCCCCACAATCTATATGAGGATGAGCATTCTTATCGCTAGGCTCACCATGCGTAGCCCACCTAGTATGGGCTATCCCTACAAGCCCGTCAAAGGAGTCAAAGCCGAGTGACTTCTCAACATCAGCGAGCTTTCCCTTCTTCTTCCTAACAGCTATTCTGCCCTCCTGATCTATGATAGCAAATCCGACGGAGTCGTACCCCCTATACTCAAGCCTATAGAGGGCCTTCTTAAGGAAAATACCCATAGGCTCTCCAATAGCTAGCCTTGCACGCTGGCAGACACCTATAATCCCGCACAAGATAGGCACCTAGTTAGCTCAACATAATGAATATATCACTAGGGTATAAAAACTATAACCTTAAGATACCTATAGCAGAAACCCAGCTGGGGTTCGGGTTTCATTGGGCTTGATATTTTTGTTCAAGCCCTCTTCCCTTGGCTTCATAGCCCTCAGGATCCCTTTTCATCGGGATCCATATCACCGGGCTCAACCCGCTCGGGGTGACCCCTACCCACAGCTCCACCCTCAGGTTCATAGCTGTGGGGAAACCCCCGCATCCTGGTTTTCCCCTTCTTTCCTCCTTCTAGGTATATCCTCCTAATGTTTATAGATGC